>Ga0256406_1000306_pt1 | contig 92578 bp, 76 predicted proteins | sample RumenRJG_03DNA_FD_185986 | JGI IMG/M metagenome (GOLD analysis project Ga0256406, IMG submission 185986) | Bovine rumen microbial communities from Lethbridge, Alberta, Canada - RJG_03 | ecosystem: Host-associated > Mammals > Digestive system > Stomach > Rumen | place: Canada: Alberta | collected...
TTACCTCTTTCGGCATCGCCTTCCAGGCACTCATCATCGAGATTGCAGACCCGAGAGATGCCTCTGTCGCTATGGCTGCCTACTCAGGCCTCTATAATCTCGGCATCGGCGCGGGCACAGCCTTGGGCGGGGCGGCACTCGATGGACTCGGTGCGGCATCGCTCGGCTTTGTCGGAGGAGGCCTTGCGCTTGCAGGCGCCCTTGCCGTTGACTTCCTGTTCCTTCCGCTTTATATGCGGTTCAGAGATGGCGTACGCAAGACTGCGTAGAGTGCAGGACGAAAACAGACAGGTGTCCATCCGTCTGCAGAAAACAGGCCTACATGCGGTCTGAAGCCGAAAGAGCGGGGTTGAGCACCTCACGTTTCGTGTCGGGCTCAAAAAATGTGCCCGGCCACTCTTACTGAAAAGAAGTTCGCGCCGCCACTTCACCCTTCCATTCTCCAGGCCGAATGGCATGGGGAAGAGTCGCCCGGAGAGCCTGAGATCGTCCGGCTCTTCGGGAAAAGACGATAGGGAAGGAGCGCTTCTCCTTCGTGCGCGCGGAGATTGTGCGCCTTGTACGGGCGGGCTTCGGCATCGAGAAGAGCGAATGCAGAGCCGCAGAGGCCGAAGGAGGCCCTGCCTTCCGGACAAAGCGCTCCCTGCGCCAGGGACCCGAGATGAAAGGGACCCAGAAGCAGGCAGCGCTCAAGAGCCTCAAGAGGGCCGAGGATGTGCGCAGACATGCTCATTGAAGGCGTGTCCGATTCAGCGTCACAAAAGAAGACGAGAAGCCCTTCTCCCGCTACGAGGCGCTCTCTGCCGTCCCGCTGTCGCTCGAGGACTCATCGAGAGATCTTCGCGCCTAGGAGAAGATGGAGGCGGAGACCGAGGTCTGGCTCCTCGGCACCCATAGGTGCTCGATTTCAGGGACCGGGGAAGAAAGCAAAAGGCCGGCCAGGTGCTCTCCCAGTCGGGCGGCATCGAGGGCAAGAAGGGTGTCCTGTGGTGGGACATCTACCGTTTCCTCAAGGTGCAGCTCGCCATGGATAGGGACAATGCGCACTACTGTCTCTTCGAGAATGTGGACAGGTTGCTCAAGAGCCCTGCATCGCGGCGTGGCCGTGACTTCGCAATCATTCTGAGCTGCCTTGCATCTCTTGGATACAGTGTCGAGTGGCGTGTCGTGAACAGCGCCGCCTATGGATTCCCGCAGCGCAGGAAGCGCATCTACATCTATGCAGAGAGGAATGCCTCCTGGGATCTCGAAACAAGGCTCGGCGACGGAATCATGGCAAGGGCATTCCCGATGCGTGAAGCGTCGGAGCGCAGCCATATTCTCATACCGGAAGATCCTTACGATGCCACGCAGCACTTCAACGAGGCAGGCTCCAAGATGTCTCCTTTTATGGAAGCTGGTGTCATGGTCGGACACGAGGTAGTTACCTGCAAGCCCGAAGAAATGTATGCAGGCAAGCATGCCACGCTCGGCGATGTGCTTGTTCCGGAGAGCGAAGTGCCCGAAGAGTTCTACATCCCGGATGAACAGCTCCCTAGATGGGAGTATCTCAAGGGTGCCAAGCGCGAGCCTCGCGTCGACAAGAAGACCGGGCATGAATACTTCTACAGCGAAGGCGCCATGGCATTTCCAGACCTTCCGACGAATCCGTCGAGGACCATCTTGACGGGAGAGGGAGGCAAGGGTCCCTCTCGCTTCAAGCACATCATCCAGACCGAAGATGGACGATATCGTCGTCTTGTCCCGGAAGAGTTGGAACAGCTTCAAGGCTTCCCAAAGGGGTGGACGAACACCGGCATGACTGACGGAAACAGGGCTTTCAGCATGGGCAACGCACTCGTCGTCGGGATTCCGCATCTCATCGGCATGGAGATAGCCAAAGAAATCGGAAAGTCTGATAGCTAGTACAGATCCATGCCGGCATGCTCCTGCATTGCCGGCATGCACCATGATCCATCAAGAACGATTGCGTGAAAAGATCCTGAGGTGCCATGATCGATCAGCGGCTTTGCCTGCCAGGAAATGGAGACCGGTTCGGCAGATGCCTGCGGGGTGTAGCAGGCAGCAGGACACTGCACGAAAGAGGGCAGGAGCGCCTGCTGCGGTCCTGCCCTGAGGCCAGAAGGTTCCTGTCTGCACGGCAGCTCTAATAGGCTTCCCGGAGCTTCTTCTCGAGCCTCTTGGAGATGTGGACGAGGATCATGACAATGATGTAGTAGATGACGGCGACAAAGATGAAGGGCTCGAAGGCACGGTAGGTGAGTGCCTGCACGGACTCTGCAGCGCGCATCATGTCGGCAAGTCCTATCGTCGCGACGAGAGACGAGCTCTTGAGCACCGTGATGACCTCGTTCACAAGGGCAGGAGCCACGGAGCGCAAAGCCTCCGGCAATATGATCTTGGCCATCATCTTCCCATACGGAAGGCCAAGCGCGCGTGCCGCATCATATTGTCCCCGGTCGACGCCTTGGATGCCGCCACGCAGGGTTTCTGATACCGTGGCAGAGCCGTTGAGCCCGAGCGTCAGCACCGACGCGGCAAACATCGTGATCTTGTAGCCCGTGAGCTGAGGCGTCGCGAAGTAGGCGATGAAGAGAAGGACGATGAGGGGAATGCCCCGGAAGATCGAGGTATAGAAGTCAAGCAGCGCCCTGAGCCAGCGTATCGGCAGGACCTTGAGAAGGGCGATTATGGCACCTAGCGCAAAGGCAAGAACAAGGGCGGCCCCTGTCACCTCGACGGTGGTCAGAAGGCCGCTCCAGAACAGGGGCATATAGGGATTCAGGACCGAGAAGTTCATGCTACGTCCGAGTGCTATTCGCCGGTGCTGTCTCCGACGGTAGAGCTGCCGGCGGCAGCGAAGCCGCCATCGCCCCAGACGAAGTCAGGACCGACATATTGGCTGATGTAGGAATCGATCGTACCATCCTCGAGCATGTCGCCGATGCAGCTGTCGAGTGCCGAGACAAAAGGAGCATCCTTCTGTGCCATGAGGCGGTAGACGCCGACGTAGTCCTCGGTCTCGGAGCGGTCGAGCAGCCCCAGAACGAGGCCAGGGCTGGCATCGACCATGGACTGGCCCTCTGCGCCGTCGCAGACATAGGCATCGATCCTGCCGGCGAGGACCTCCTGCAGGCACTGGTCTCCGCCGTCATAGGTATGCACGTCGGCATCAGGCAGGACGGCTACCACGAACTTGTTCTGGACCGTGCCGGTCGTGCAGGCAATGCTCTTGCCCTTGAGCCCGTCGATATCCTCTACCTTGTCTCCCATCGTGAGGACGCCGACACGGGGCTCGTAGTAGCCGCGCGTGAAGTCAAAGGTCTCGAGCCTCTCTGCATTCGAGCTCATTGCCATCGTGAATGAGGTATCGGAGCTCTGGATCGTGGCAAGCGTCGCTGCAAACTCCTGCGGCTCGAAGTCATAGGTAAAGCCGAGCCTTGAAGCCATCTCGTCGGCAATAGCGATATCGAGGCCCACGGTCTTCTGGGAGCCGTCAGACTGCATCTCGATGTAGCGATAGGGCGCGAATGCGTTGTCTCCGACGAAGGTGAGCTTCTTGCCCTTGATGTCGTAGTCCGAAGAGCTGCTGGTGGTGCTGGAAGACGGTGCCGTGCTCTGTCCGCAGGCTGTGAGCGCGGCCGGTGCCAGGGCTGCCATGCCTGCTGCAAGTGCCAGGAAGCTGCGGCGCCCCATCGACGCGTGTTCAATGCGATGATCTGTATTGCTGTTCATGAAACTGCCTCCCCAGAACAGATTTGTCCCCACATTGTAGCCTGAATAAATCCCATTGCATTAGTAGGAAATAAGGCGATATGGAATGGAAACAAGACCATCATCGCTGCAGCATCTGCAGCCTCTCTGTCTGCTATAAAACCCTGCATGCAGGGGAACAGGACCTGCCTGCATGCGAACACAGTGTTTCCGTTGCCTCCCAAGAAGTTACGGCTTGGTAACCTCGGGAAAATATTTCAATAATCATGGATAAATATTCAATATTTAAGATACGGAACTGAAGGGCGCAGAAATCCTTCAAGGCTCTGTGCATCGGGTTCCCATTCTTTGTCTGTTCAATGCACAGGGAAATGGTCGTCTGGGAGGTAGGGTATGTCGTATTCAATGTCTCGCCGCCAATTCGTCGGTATCGCTTCGGGCACGCTTGCTGCCACGGGGCTTGCTCTTGCTGGGTGCGGCAGCTCCCAGTCGAGCTCGAGTTCCGATTCCTCTTCCGGCTTCTCGAAGAGCTCCTATACGGTTGCGACCGATACGACCTTTGCTCCCTTCGAGTTCACGGATGCGTCGGGCAACTTCGTCGGTATTGATGTCGATATCCTTGCCAAGGCAGCAGAGCTCACCGGCTTCAAGTATGAGCTGAACTCGCTCGGCTTCGATGCAGCGGTCGCAGCCCTCGAATCCAACCAGGCAGATGCTGTCATCGCCGGCATGTCAATCACGGATGCCCGCAAGCAGAAGTACGACTTCTCCGATCCCTACTATGATTCCTATGTCTGCATGGCCGTCAAGGCTGGCTCCTCGATTTCGGGCTACGAGGACCTGAACGGCAAGACGGTCGCTGCCAAGACTGGCACGATGGGCGCGACCTGTGCAGAGTCCCTGGCTCCGAAGTATGGCTTCACGCTGACCTATTTCGATGATTCCTCGATCATGTACCAGGATGTCCTGACCGGCAACTCTGTTGCCTGCTTCGAGGACTACCCGGTCATGTCCTACGGCATCACCCAGGGCAATGGCCTCCAGATCGTGACGGAGGAGAAGGACGACTATTCCACGCCCTATGGCTTCGCTGTCATGAAGGGCAAGAACCAGGACCTGCTCTCTGCCTTCAACGAGGGCCTCTCCAAGATGAAGGATTCCGGAGGCTACGACGCGATTGTGAACAAGTACCTGAAGGGCTAGTGCGTGCCGCTTCGGGCAACCAAGAGATGACATCGTGGGTGCCCGCCTTCGTGCGGGTGCCCCTTTGCTGTCTTGAGTCACAGGGTACAGGGAGGAAGTTTATGGGTTTTGAATCTCTCGCCACGACATTTGCCGATGTCTGGCCCATGCTGATGTCAGGCCTGGCAACGACGCTGCAGGTGACCATCATCTCGCTTGTCATCGCCATGTTCGTCGGCATTCTCGTCTGCCTCATGCATATCTCGCACGTGAAGGTGCTCAGAGGCATCGCAAAGTTCTATATCTGGATCATCCGCGGCACGCCGATGCTCGTGCAGGCCTTCTATCTCTACTTCGCTATGCCGCAGCTGATTCAGTATATGGGCTGCTCCGACTTCAGGATCGACGTCGTCACGGCATCCATCCTGACGCTCACGCTCAATGCTGGCGCCTATATCTCCGAGATCTTCAGAGGCTCGATCGAGGCAGTTCCTGCAGGCCAGATGGAGGCATCGCGTTCTCTCGGCGTCTCCTATGCCACCTCGATGCATAAGATCATCCTGCCGCAGGCAGTGCGCATCTGCCTGCCGACGCTCGTGAACCAGTGCATCATCACGCTCAAGGACTCCACGATCCTCTATGCAATCGGCCTGGGCGAGATCATGTACCAGGCACGCATCTATGTCGGGCGTACCATGGAATCGTTCGCAACCTACACGTGGGTCGCTGTGGTATTCCTGCTCATCACGAGCGTTCTCATGCTCGTCTCCCACACCATCGAGAAAAGGATGCATGTCTGATGTCTGAACCCAAGATCAAAGTCACGCAGCTCAAGAAGGCATTCGGCGACAACCTCGTCCTCAACGGCATCGACCTCGAAGTCAAGCCAGGCGAGGTCGTCTGCATCATCGGTCCCTCCGGTTCCGGCAAGTCCACGTTCCTGCGCTGCATCAACAGGCTCGAGGAGCCTACCGGCGGTGACATCTCGATTGACGGCGAGTCCATCACGGCCAAGGGTGCCAATGTCGACCTCATACGCCGCCATGTCGGCATGGTCTTCCAGCAGTTCAACCTCTTCCCGCACTACTCGGTGAAGAAGAATGTCACGTTCGCGCCGGTCGAGCTCAAGCTCAAGACCCAGGAAGAGGCAGACAAGGACGCAGAGCGGCTGCTTTCGCGTGTCGGCCTCGCAGACAAGATCGACGCAATGCCGAAAAGCCTTTCCGGCGGCCAGCAGCAGCGTGTCGCCATTGCCCGCGCCCTTGCTATGGATCCCGACATCATGCTCTTCGACGAGCCGACAAGCGCCCTCGACCCTGAGATGGTGCACGAGGTCTTGGACGTTATGCGCGAGCTTGCCGATTCGGGAATGACGATGCTCGTGGTCACGCACGAGATGGGCTTTGCCCACGACGTGGCCGACCGTGTCATCTTCATCGACGGTGGCGTCATTGTCGAAGAGGGCACGCCTGAAGAGGTCATGGACCATCCACAGAACGAGCGCACGAAGAGCTTCCTCTCGAAGGTGCTGTAATAAGCGTCCTTCATAGAGTGAAATGCTGTCAGGGCGGAGCTGCCATGCCAGCTCCGCCCATTTTCTTGGAAACTGCCAGTTTCTGGACTATCAAAGAGACGGGGTTGCCTCTGGCGGTGTCTTCGAAAATCAAACAAGTATCTATCTGATTCCAAACACATGCATTTAGCAGGTAGAATTCAGAAATAGATACTGAACGTCTGTTGCAGTCACATGGCATTCCCTGTCAAGATGGATAGACCAGCGATGTCCGGATGCGGGCGGCGCCTCGATCTTTGGGGGTGTTGCCTATGGACGAACTTCATCCGCTCTTGAAGGGAATCCTTGAAGTCCTTCAGGCCCTCGTGCTCGTGGAGGGCCTTGTCCGATCCACACTCGACCTCGTCGAGGAGGTGAGGAGGCGAAAGAAGGAGCATAAGCATTGAACGGATAGTGCAGAGACGAAAACGGCCCGGTTGCATCCGGGCCGTCTAGTCAGTTAGTACTGCGCCGCCCGCAGACCCTTTTTCACCGAAGATACGGGCATCGCTGGTACTGGTTGAAGTATACCCCAGGCGTGCGACTGCCTGCACAGGGTACGGGGAAATTCTGGAGGCGTGCCGCCTGCTCCGCACAGCATGCTAACCATCCCATGCCATACCTGAGGGATGGGGCAGCTGCAGCATGAAGCAAGTTTTCTGTGCTGGCAGATGTCTCTGCCGGGTACAACTGACGCATATCCGTGAGAAAGGATGGCTATGGCTACAATCGAGGATGTGTACGAGTTCCTGAAGCATACGGCACCGACCTATATGCTTGCGACAGTGGATAAGAAGGGAAACCCGAGGGTGCGTCCCTTCGGCACGGCAGACCTCTTCGAAGGCAGGCTCTATATCCAGACCGGCAAGAAGAAGGAAGTCTACAAGCAGATTGTTGCCCATCCTGAAGTGGAGATCTGTGCCTGGAAGGGCGCCGACTGGTGGCGCATACAGGGAGAGCTGGTGCCGGACGAGCGCATCGAGGCAAAAAAGCACCTGCTCGATGCCTATCCCGGACTCAGGAAGATGTACGACGAGAACGACGACAACACGATCGTGCTCTGCTTCAGGCATGCGACTGCCACATTCACCTCGCTTGCCGGCAAGCCTTCGGAGACGGTGAGCTGGTAGGAGATATATCAAGGCAAAAGAAGCAGCAGAGCCGCTCTCCGGAGCGGCTCTCTTCCTCTAGAGGATGCCTTCTGTCATAAAGAAGACGATGAGGAGGGCATCTATCGCAAGGAAGAGCCAGAGACCCCAGCGGAAGTAGGCCCTCCTTGTCTTGTGGTGGAAAAGACGCATGCCCAGAAGGGCGCCGGGCGCTCCTCCGGCAAGGCCGACGCCCAGAAGAACCGCCTCAGGGATGCGCGAGCTGGCATGCACAGCCTGGCGCTTGTCGATAGCGAAAAGGGCAAAGGCTGCGAGGCTTGCAGCAAGGAGATAGATGGCAAGCGGCGTGTGGTCACGTGCAAGCGATGCGAAGAAGGCATCTGCCGTGAAGGAGACAGTGCCTGATACAAGGAGCAGGATGAGGGCCCAGAGGATGGAGAAGGCAAGGCCGCAGAAGAAGCGCGCAACCGTTGCCTTCGCTATGTGCGTGCGGGTCACGAGAAAGGCAGCAAGCGTGCCGAAGGCGCCTCCTGCGGCAGAGACTGCAGCCCAGAGCGGCCAGGGAAGAGGGTCTTTGCCCCTCCGGTCACGTCTGAGATCGCAAAGCATGATTGCGAAGGCAATGAGGCTCACAGCAAGGATATAGGCAGGCAGGACAAGCTCGTGCGGCATGGTGGCTCCTTGGATTGGATCATCCCATGATAGCAGGCAGCACAGGAGGCTCCGGATTCGGCTCATCCTCCGATGCCCTCATCTGAACGGAAATACTGCTGTCTCGCATCCAATGCGCTGCACGCCTGAAAGCATGCTGGAAGACTGTCTTGCCATATCGCATGGAAGCAATATATGCCTCATCTTTTCCAGGGATGCGATGTCAGATGCCATCCCCTGCAGTAGGGGCAGCGGTAGACTTCGAGGCCATAGGTGCCATGCTGGGCACAGAGCTGTGCGGTCTCTTCTGCCTCCGCGCGCGTTTCATAGCGCTGCTTCGAGAGGCAGGCCTTCATGAGGCGGGCTTCCTCCTTCTGGTCTGCCGCTTCGCGCTGATGTGCCTCTTCTGCGGCAAAGGCATCATCCATGCCGCCAAGGCCCGAGAGGAACTCCTCCCGCTCTCTCGCACGTGCCGAGTGCTTCCTGCTGCCCATGGTCTTCCTCCTGCTCCTCTTCAGGAGACATATTGCCGAAGAGTCCTGCTCTATGCAGAACGTAGGACCGATTCCTCCAAGCTCCCACAAGAAGGGCATGTCTGCCTGATATGTCTGGCATCTATGGCAGAAACGTATTTGGGGCATGGATGTCCTGATGGACCGAAGGGTAGAAAGAGACCGATGCAAGGGCTGTCCCGGCTGGGTGCCGGGATGCAGAGGAGGACATGATGGAAATTCCGGGAAACAAGTCGGTCATGACACCAGAAGGCGTCTATATCATCGCTACCTACGACGAGAACGGCGTGCCGAATGCGATGAATGCTGCCTGGGGCGTGCAGTGCGGAGAAGGGGAGATTGCCTTCTTCCTGGGCACGCACAAGACGACAGAGAACCTCAAGGCCACAGGCGCCTTCACGGTCTCATTCGGAACGGCGGATACCGTCGAGATATCTGACTATTTCGGCATTGCCACAGGCAGCAAGGTGAACAAGATCGAGCAGGCTGGCGTCCATGTCCACAAGAGCGCCCATGTCGATGCTCCTGTGATCGAGGAATATCCGCTCACGCTCGAGTGCACGGTCGAGCTCTTCGACGAGGAGCATGGCCTGCTTGTCGGCAAGGCCGTAGCGGAACAGGCAGATGAAAGCATCCTTACGGATGACCATGTCGATCTCGGCAAGCTTCGTCCCATCATCTTTGACCCCTCCGTCAATGGCTACCGTGTGATCGGCGAACAGGTCGGCACGGCCTGGCATGACGGGCTGGGACTCATGAAGAAGTAGCTGGAGGCCGGCAAAGGAAATGGGGGCTGCCATATCGCTGTGGCAGCCCCCATTGCTCTGCAGCTGGATCTGCCTGAGCAGACTTAGTGGGAGCGGTGGAGCTCTTTGTGCAGGGGCTGGCCTACTGCCTCCGGAGGAGCTCTTCCATATAGAGGCCGACGCCGCCTTTGTCATTGCTCTGGGCAATATGGTCTGCTGCGGCAAGGCATTCAGGCCGTGCATTTGCCACGGCCACGCCGTCTCCTGCTGCCTTGAGCATCGTGATATCGTTGCTCGAGTCGCCGAAGGCAACGGTCTCCTCCACAGGCACGCCCAGGTGGTCTGCCAGCCAGAGGAGCCCTGCTCCCTTGTCTGCGCCGTTCTTCGTGACTTCTACGTTGCAGGGCTGCGAAGAGGCCCTGATGAGGTCGGAAAACGAGTCCACGACTTCCCAGACCCTGTCTCTTGTGTCGTTGTCGAGATAGAAGATGTTGATGCGGCAGATGTTTTTGGCTGCATCGATCATGTCCTCGACGCTTCCCGGATAGCAGGTCCTGACTTCTTTGATGTGAATGCGGGTGGGCTCGGTCACGGGAATCTCGTCGAGGAAGTGCCAGCGGTCCTCTGCGGTCAGGACATGGCCATCCGCGAAGAGGTCGAATGTTATGGGCAAGCTCTCGAGGGCACAGAAGAGCCTGTGGACCTCTTCCTTCTCGATGTCCACCTCATGAATCACTTCGCCGCGATCGAGATCTGCGACGAGGGCACCGTTGCAGCAGACGGCATAGTGGACACAGCCATACTCTGCAATGGAAGCAGGTATGCCATTGATGTTCCTGCCGGTGCAGGGGACAAACTGGATGTTTTTCCTGGATGCCTCTTCGAGCATGGCGCGGTTTGCGTCCGGTATGGTCTTGTCTGCTGCGAGGAACGTGTCATCCAGATCGGAGAATATGAGGCGTACCATGGGTCTCCCTTGCATAAGGCCCGTGGGCCCCTTGTCGGCATATGCTTCAAGGCTATGCCTGTCTGGGACAAGATAGCGGGACGCTCTGCGGTGCAGCCAGGTCCGCAGAGAAAGAACAGGATTCGGGACGAGGAGCGGCATATGCGGTATACGGAATGCACATCTTTTGCGACAAGGCTCTCCTCTCTGGGGGCCGGCACCTGGTCCATGGCAGGGAAGAATGCCTATGGGCTCGTCTTCGGAAGGGCTGATGAAGCGCGTCCGGTGGAGACGCTGCGCACGCTTCTCGACGAAGGCGTCAATGTGATCGATACGGCACCGATCTATGGGATGGAAGGCGCTGCGGAGAAGCTTGTCGGCAGGGCTCTCCAGGATGGCTACCGCGAGAAGGCGTTCCTTGTCACGAAGTTCGGCGACTACTGCGATCCGGCAACCGGTGCACGCGTGATAGATGACAGCAGGGAAGACATCCTGCGGGAGGTAGATGCCTCGCTCGAAAGGCTTGGCACCGACCATATCGACCTCTACCTCATGCACTATCCGGATGAGAAGGTGCCAATCGAAGAGACCATGGATACGCTGAGAGAACTTCTGGAAGAAGGGAAGATCTCGCATATCGGTGTCAGCAATGTTAGCATCCCGCAGCTCGAGGAGTGCATGCGCTTCGCAAAGATTGATGCCGTCGAGCTCAGGTACTCGATGCTTGACAGGCAGAACGAAGAGACGATGAAGTGGGCACACGACAAGGGGCTGGCGACGCTCACGTATGGAACGCTCGGCGGCGGCATCCTGACCGGTGCCTTCAGGACCCTTCCTCACTTCGAGGAGAAGGATATCCGCTATACGTTCTATACCGGCTTCAAGGAGCCCCTGTTCTCGAAGGTGCAGAAGCTTCTTTCCGATATGGATGCCGTTGCAGCGAAGCATAGGCGTCCCGTTTCCCAGGTAGCGCTTGCCTGGACAATGCAGAAGGAGTTCGTCACGACAGCCCTTGTGGGATGCTCCTCTCCTGCGAGGGCGAAAGAGAACTGCGCCGCTGCGACGCTCGAGCTCACGGCAGACGAGATGGCGCTTCTGGATGAGTCCATCGAGAACAATCTCGCCTAGCTGGCTGGGCTTTCCCCAGCCTTTTGGCCAGGCTTTTCTCTCAGCAGCTCATCGACGAGAGCATCAGCTACGGCGAACTGCGTGAATCGGGAATTGAGGTCGATCTGGTTGATGCTGAGCGTGTCGGATGCTGCATGCAGGGCGATGCCTGCCATCTTGCAGAGCGGGCTTTCCCGATCCGAGCAGATGCAGATGATCGTGGCCCTGTTCTTCTTCGCTATTGCTGCGGCCTTCACGACCGGTATGGTGCGGCCACCGGCCGAGAAGATGACGATAGCATCGCGGTCTGTGAAGGCTGCTGCATCGCGATAGACGAAGGGCGGATCGAGATAGCGCCGGCATGGCCTGCCGATGCGTGCCAGGTATTCGGAGAGATACTCTGCTGGAAACTCCGAAAGCCCCCGTCCGAACAGGACGAGGCTCTCTGCCTTCCAGATTGCCTCTGCCGCCTGGGACAGAAGCGCCATCGACGGATCGCACAGGGTGAGGCGTGCCTCTCTGAGCAGCGCATCCTGCGCAGCTGTGGCGCGGTAGGCGGAAATGCCGTCCTGTGCGGCGATGGCGCGTCCCTTCAGCTCGTTTCTGATCAGGAAGCGCAGCTCGGCATAGCCTGACAGATGGAGCTTCTTGCATGCGCGCTCGATGACAGGGGCAGAGGCGAAGCTTGCGGCGGCTGCCTGGTCCAAGCTCCATCCTGCAATCTCCGCGAGATGCAGCTCTGCGAAGTAGAGGAAATCGAGCTCGCCTGGTGTGAGCGTCGAGAGGATATCGTCCCGGAATGCCTCGATCATGCGCGTGCCTCCTTTTCGATGACCTGGCCGGTGTGGTGGCGATGGGAATAGGTGCGGGCTATCTCGTCTGCAATCGCGACGATCCCCAGGCGCGAGGCAATGCGGCTGTCTGTCCTCGGTGCACTGGTGGCCAGAAGGCAGATATCGCAGAACGTGACAAGGTCGCTTGTGAGGGAGCTGGTGATGCCTATGACAAAAAGGCCACGGTTATGGGCCTCTCTCGCAAGGGCAAGCGTGGATCCTGTGCCCGAGACGCTTGCACAGAGCACGACCGCATCGGGTCCGGCGCTTGCTATGGCATCAAGCGAGAGCTCGTCATTCGGCATGCAGATTGTGGGGCAGGAAGCCGAGAAGAGGTAATGGTGCAGATACTCGAGCGCCGTATGCGTGAGGCCACCGCCGACAAGGATGACGGTATCGCGCTCGGCAAGCAGATCGGCTGTACGCTCGATATCCTTTGCCTGGTTGAGATGGGAGGTCGCCGCTGTCTCTGCAAGGATGTCCCGCTGGGGCATGGATCCTGCAGAAACGGCAGGATGCTTCTGTCTTCTGAGCGCGAAGCGGTACTCCGTGTAGCCCGAATAGCCCAGCTTGCGTGAAAGCCTGACCACAGTTGCCGCAGAGCATCCAGCCTTGGCTGCCAGCTCTCTTGCGCTCAGATCAGGTACCGTCTGGGCATGGGACTGGATATAGCGCAGCAGGACAAGCTCTGCTGATGTGAAGCTTGATGCAGCGGCATCTGGCATATGTTCTGCTCTCCTCTGGGTCCTAAGCTGCATGAGTGTGTTTCTGATTCTGAAACATGTAACAGATTATGGCACGAGTTTCTGTAACAGCTCCAGGCTCTTCTGGGAGATTCTCTAGGCGCTATCTTCATGGTGCGCGCAGGGAAGAGAGGAAAAAATCCCCCAGCACCTGCGCGGATATGCGAATCGGCAGGACATTGGCATGCCTGCTCGAATCTATCTGAGAGGTGGATGCAATGGCAGAGAAGCGTTACAACGTATGCATCGTCGGTGGCGGAAGCACCTATACGCCGGGCTTCCTCAAGAGCTTCGTGAGGCTCCAGAAGGACTTCCCGCTCAGCAGGCTGGTCCTCTTCGATATCGATGGTCCGCGTCAGGAGCCGGTGGGCAAGTTCGGAGAGATCCTGTTCCGCGAGATGTATCCGGATGCAGAGATCAGCTACACCACGGATGAGAAGACCGCCTACACAGACATGGACTTTATCTTCATGCAGATGCGCTCCGGCGGACTCGAGGGCCGCTGGTCGGACGAGCACACCTGCTTCGATCATGGCATCATCGGCCAGGAGACGGTCGGTGCCGGCGGCATGGCGTACGGCATGCGCTCCATCGGCGACATGATCCACGCAATCCATGCCATCCGCCAGTATTCGCCCAATGCCTGGTGCCTGAACTACTCGAATCCTGCAGCAATCGTCGCAGAGGCACTGCGCCGCGAATTCCCGGATGACAAGCGGATCCTGAACATCTGCGATCAGCCGGAGAACGTCGTGCGCTCTACCAGCCGTCTGCTCGGCGTTGACTGGAACGACCTCGAGCCGGTCTACTTCGGCCTCAACCACTATGGCTGGTTCACCCACATGTACTACAAGCCGACGGGCGAAGACCTCATGCCCAAGATCCGCAAGCTTGTCCATGAGAAGGGCTTCCTGCCGCAGGATGCAGAGCAGCGCGATCCTTCCTGGCTCGAGACCTATGGCAACGTCAAGATGATGATGGAAGACTACCCTGAGTATCTTCCCAACACCTATGACCAGTACTACCTCTACCCGCTCTACAAGTTCCAGCATCTGAACGAGGAGCGCATGGCTGCCGGCAACAAGACCCGTGCAGACGAGGTCATCGAAGGCCGCGAGAAGCGTGCGTTCGGCGAGTGCCACCGCTGCATCGATGCCGGCACGACCAAAGGCATCGTCGACATCCACTCCGATGCGCACGCAGAGATGATGATCGAGGTGGCGTCTGCCATCGCTCACAATACGGGCCGCCGCTACATCATCATCACCGAGAACAATGGCCTCATCGACAACATGCAGGACGATGCAATGGTCGAGGTTGTCGCCGAGCTTACCGCCAATGGTCCGCGCCCGATGGGTGTCGGCAACATTCCGCAGTTCTATCTCGGACTCCTGGTCCAGCAGGTGTCCTGCGAGAAGCTGCTCGTCGACGCCTATTTCGAGCATAGCTATCAGAAGGCACTCGAAGCGCTGACGCTCAACCGTCTCGTGAACGATACGAAGAAGGCCCACGAGATTCTCGACGTCCTGATCCAAGAGAACAAGGACTACTGGCCAGAGCTCAAGTAGGGCACGCAGAATCAAACGACGTGCGAAGCGGTCTGCGTCAGGTTGGGGGCAAGCATCTGGCGCAGACCGATCTGCCCGCATGCTGCGAAGCAGCAGGCTTCATTCCTATGACAGGGGACATGTGCGACAAGGGGGAAACATGGGAGAGAAGAATCAGAGAGGCAGTGTCATGGATTACCTCTCGAAACTTGGCCAGAGCCTGATGCTGCCGATTGCAGCGCTCTCGGCGGTCGGCCTGCTTCTGGGTGTCATGAGTGCACTGACGAAGGATGCAGTCATTGCAGCCGTGCCGGCTTTTGCGCCAACGGCGCCGGTCGGATTTGTCTTTGCTACGATCAAAGCGGTCGCAAACGCGGTCTACGCACAGATTCCTGTGCTGTTTGCCATCTGCCTTGCTCTCGGCCTTGCCAGGAAGGACAAGGAGATCGCGGCATTCGCCGGCTTTGTCGGCTATTACACGTTCATCGCTGCGGGCGCGGCGATGGTCAAGAGCGGCCTGTTCGATTTCAGCTCGCTCGATACGGCAACCGTGCTCGGTGTCGAAGGCGCACCGAACATGTCTGCCTTCGGAGGCATCCTTGTAGGTTGCCTTGCAGCAGCCTTGCATGATCGCTTCATCGATACGAAGCTCCCTGTTGCCATCTCCTTCTACGGCGGCAAGCGCTCTGTCGCTATCGTCGTCTTCGTCGCGATGCTCATCCTGGGCATTCTCTCGCCCTTCATTTGGCTTCCGCTCTCGATTGCCATCATGGCGCTGGGCACAGCGATTGCGAACCTTGGCAACTTCGGTGTCTTCCTCTTTGGCCTGGCTGAGCGCGGCCTCATTCCGACGGGCCTGCATCACATCATCAACCAGCTCTTCCGCACGACTTCGATCGGCGGCGTGCTCAACGGGACAGAAGGCTGCCTCAACATCTTCTACCAGTATGTCGACACCATGGGCACCGCAGCACTGTCCGATTACACCCGCTATCTTGCAGAGGGCAAGTTCGCATTCATGCTCTTCGGCCTTCCCGCTGCTGCCCTTGCCATCTACCGCTCCACGCCCGAGAACAAGCGTGACGGCGTCAAGGCGCTTGTGGTCGCCGGCGCTGTGACGGCCTTCGTCTCCGGCATCACCGAGCCGCTCGAGTTCTCGTTCCTGTTCGTGGCACCGGTGCTCTATGCCTTCCACTCCGTGATGGCGGGCCTCTCCTTCATGCTGACGCACATGCTCGGCGTCTCCATCGGCGGCACAGGCGGCGGCATCATCGACTTCTTCATCTGGGGCGTCCTGCAGCCGGGCTCGAAGTGGTACATGATCATTCCGCTCGGTGCGGTGTACTTCTGTGTCTACTACTTCGTGTTCTACAAGTACCTCACGGCAAAGCACATCACGATCGATGCACCGGATGATTCGGCCGAGGTGGCAAACGAGGCAAAGGTAGCCGAAGGAGTCATGACGCCGCAGCTTACCTATATCGTCGAAGGCCTGGGCGGCGTTGACAATATCGTCAACATCAACAACTGCATCACGCGGCTGCGTGTCGATGTGAAGGACATGTCGCTCATCGACGAGGACATGTTGAAGAAGTCCGGCAGCATGGGCGTGAAGAAGATGTCCGATACCCATATCCATGTCATCTATGGTCCTGCAGTCGAGAACATCGCGACACAGCTCCACGCAGCACTCAAGATGTAACGGTACTGGAAAAGATAGAAGCAATAAGAGGCGGGCAGACCCTTCGGGGTCTGCCTGCTTGTCTTTGCGCTGCATTGCCGTGCCTTCCGAGCTCTGCCCGCAGATGCTGCTTCTCGCTTCCGAGGAGAACACCTACTGCACAGGGCAGACCATCTATGTGGATGGCGGACTGACCTCTCAGCTCTGATACATGGGCAGATTTAGAATTGACAGGCCGGGACCCTTCTGCATCGCAGGGCCCCGGCCTGCTCTGTGACAACTCTATGTAAAGCCCCATTCAATCTGACATGCTAGTTACGGCTAGAGTAAGCTTTGTCTTGCAAAACATTGATATGTCAAAGAGTGGAGCTGGCAGTGTCTGAGGACGAGAGGGGAGCCAAAGCGCTCCGGGAGGGCCGCACCCTCACCGATATGCACATGCTGGTGGTCAGGGCCTACCATGCCCAGACGAACTATCTGAGGGCACAGGTGGCCCATGCGGGCCTGGGTCCGGGACAGCCGAAGGTGCTGAGCTATCTTGCCGTGCACGGACCTTCGTCGCAGTCCGATATCGCACGCTTCTTCGAGATCGACTGTGCAGCCGTGTCGCGCATGTTCGACTCCCTGCTGAAAGGCGGCTTTGTCCGCATCTTCAAGGGGTCCGATGCCCGCATGAGGCAGGCAGAGCTCACCCAGAAAGGCCATGAAGCGCTGGCTGTCTGGGAAGCAGCCTGCGACGAAGCGGATGACATCATGCTTTCCGGCCTCACGGAAGAGGAGGGGCAGGCGCTTGCAAAGGGGCTCGCGCATATCCATGACAGCTTCGCATGCCTGGAGAAGAAGGAGGCGCATGGTGCCTAGAGAAGCCACTGCCGACAGGACGGCGCAAAGCGCAGGAGCAGACGATCTCAAGATCGTGGGCGCTGCCCTGAAGCCCTACCGCCGTGCTTTCCTCATTGCAACCATATGCGCCTTCGCCGAGGCGACGCTCGAGCTCTTCATCCCGTTCATGATGGCACAGATGGTGGACGTGGAGATTCCTGCCCGGGATGTGCACGGCATCTTCCTCGTCGGTGCCGAGATGGTTGCCCTTGCTGTCATCGCGGGCCTGCTGGGCCTTGGCTATGCGCGCTTTTCCGCTATCGCCTCGATGGGGTTCGGCGCGAACCTGCGCGAGGCAGCCTATGCCCATGTCCAGAAGCTCTCGTTCGCGAATCTCGACTCGTTCGAGACCTCGTCTTTGGTGACGCGTCTCACGACCGACATCACGGTCATACAGAATGCGCTGGTCCAGGGCTTCAGGCCGCTTCTGCGCAGCCCGGTCATGCTTGTTATGGGCCTGGTCCTGTCATTCACCATGAGCGCGAAGCTTGCAGTCGTCTTCGTCGTCGTCCTGCCCTGCCTGGCGCTTGCGCTCTTCCTTATCGTGTCGCATGCAGCGCCGCTCTTCGCGAAGCTCCAGTCCTCGATGGACCGGCTCAATTCCGTCCTCGAGGAAAACCTTGTCGCAATACGTGCCATCAAGGCCTATGTGAGGGAGCCCTGGGCAGAGGAGCGCTTTGCCGAGGTCAACAGGAGGCTTGCCGGCACGGCTACCCAGACGTTCTCTACAGCTGTCTTGAACCTGCCGGTCTTCCAGCTTGCGATGAACGTGACGAGCATCGCGCTCCTGTGGTTCGGAGGCCAGCTCATCCTGGCAGGAGAGCTCGGGGTGGGTGCGCTCACCGGCTTTATGAGCTACGTGCTCCTGATCATGAACTCGCTCAACATGTTCTCCAATGTGTTCCTGCTGCTGGCGCGTGCGCTCACGAGCATCCACCGCGTGGGCGAGGTGCTTGAAGAGACGCCGGCGTTAGCGCAGCTGCCCCGTGGCAAGGCGCTCGGGCAGGTGCCTGATGGCAGCATCGCGTTCAGGGACGTGAGCTTCCAGTACGCTGCCGATGCGGAAAAGCCGGTGCTCTCGCATATCAGTTTTGCGGTCCCTGCAGGGACGACCCTGGGCATCCTTGGCGGCACGGGTTCCGGCAAGAGCTCCCTCGTGCAGCTGCTGGCACGCCTCTACGATGTCTCTGAAGGTACGGTCGAGGTCGGGGGGCACGATGTGCGCGACTATGCGCTGCCGGCCCTGCGCGATGCTGTTGGCATCGTGCTCCAGAAGAACGTGCTCTTCACCGGCACGGTGCGCGAGAACCTGAAATGGGGCAATGAGGAGGCAACGGACGAAGAGCTCCTCGAAGCCTGCCGGGTTGCCTGTGCAGACGAATTCCTCGAGCGCATCGGCGGCCTTGACGGAGACCTGGGGCATGGAGGCTCCAATGTCTCGGGTGGCCAGCGCCAGCGCCTCTGCATCGCGCGCACGCTCCTGAAGAAGCCGAAGGTGCTGGTCTTCGATGATTCCACGAGCGCTGTGGACATGACGACAGATGCAAGGATCAGGAAGCATCTTGCAGAGCTCACCGATGTCACGAAGGTCATCGTCGCCCAGCGCGTGGCATCTGTGGCCGAAGCAGACAAGATCCTGATATTGGATGACGGAAAGATCGAAGGCTTCGGCACGCATGAGGAGCTTCTGGCAAAAGACCCAATCTATCAGGAACTCTGCCACTCGCAGGGCATGCTCGGAAAGGAGGCATGAGATGGCAGGAAGGGGAGCGGCTCCGGCACGTCCGAAGAATCTCCGCCATACCCTCAGGATCCTTCTGGGATACATGGGGCATGCAAAGATGCAGATGCTCGCGGTCGCCGTGCTCGTGACCATCGCAGGTGCCGGCAACCTCTTCGGCACGTACATGATCAAGCCGGTCGTGAATGCCGTGGCGGCAGGGGAGTACGGCCGCTTCGTAAATCTCGTCGTGCTCACGGCCGTCATCTATGCTTTGGGCGTCGCCTCTGCCGTGGGCTATACGCAGATCATGGTGAGGGCCGCACAGAAGGTCGTCTTCGATATGCGCCGCGATCTCTTTGCGCATATGGAGCACCTGCCGCTCTCCTGGTTCGACCGTACCCGTACGGGTGACGCGATGAGCTTCTTCACGAACGATGTGGATACGGTCTCCGAGGCCTTGAACAACGGCTTTGCCGCCATGGTGCAGGCAGGCATCCAGATGGTGGGCACGCTCATCCTCCTCTTCGTCCTCGACTGGAGGCTCACGCTCATCACCGTTGCCTGCGATATCGTGATCTTCTTCTACATCCGCTTCTCGGGCACGCGCTCGAAGAGGCTCTTCTCGAAGCAGCAGAAGACTTTGGGCGAGCTTGACGGCTACGTCGAGGAGATGATCTCCGGCCAGAAGGTCGTGAAGGTCTTCAACCACGAGAAGCAGAACCTTGCAGGGTTCCGTGCACTCAACTCGAGCCTCCAGAAGTCTGGCACCTCTGCCCAGGCCTATGCGGCCACGATGATTCCAGCCACGGTCTCCATCAGCTATGCGAACTATGCCATCGTCGCTGTGGCAGGAGCATTCCTGACGCTTTCCGGCTCCATGGATGCAGGCTCGCTTGCAAGCTATCTTGTCTTCGTGAGGCAGGCGGCGATGCCGATCAACCAGTTCACGCAGCTCGGAAGCTTCATGCTGACAGCTCTGGCCGGTGCCGAGCGCATCTTCCAGGTGCTCGACCTTCCGCAGGAGGAAGACGACGGCACGGTGCGTCTCGTCCGCACGGCAAAGGATGAATGGGCCTGGAAGAAGGAAGACGGCGAAGAGGTTCCTCTCAAGGGAGATGTGCGCTTCCACGACGTGACGTTCGGCTATGTGCCAGACCAGACGGTCTTGAAGGACCTCTCGCTCTATGCGAAGCCGGGCCAGAAGATCGCCTTCGTCGGCTCCACCGGTGCCGGCAAGACGACGATCACGAACCTCATCAACCGCTTCTATGGAATCAGGTCGGGCGAGATCACCTACGACGGCATCGATATCTCCGATATGCAGCTGGGTGCTCTGAGGGAATCTCTCGGCATGGTCTTGCAGGATACGCATCTCTTCCAAGGGACCGTGGCAGACAACATCCGTTTCGGCAAGCTCGACGCAACTGATGAGGAAGTGCGGAAGGCGGCAAAAATCGCAAATGCCGATTCCTTCATCAGCCGTCTGCCCAAAGGCTACGACACGAAGATCGCAGCGGATGGCGCGAATCTCTCGCAGGGCCAGCGCCAGCTTCTCGCTATTGCCCGTGCTGCTGTCGCAGACCCGCCGGTCCTCATCCTCGACGAGGCGACGTCGAGCGTGGATACCCGTACCGAAGCCCTGATCCAGCGCGGCATGGATGCCCTCATGCAGGGACGCACGGTCTTCGTTATCGCACACCGTCTCTCGACCGTGCGCAATGCGAACGCGATCATGGTGCTCGAGCATGGCAGAATAGTCGAGCGCGGCACGCATGAGGAGCTCCTGGCCCAGAAGGGTGAGTACTGGCAGCTGGCGACAGGTGCCCTCGAGCTCGAGTAGCAGAATAGACAAGAGTCAAAGCTCATAAAGAAGGCCTCGGACATCCGGTGTCCGAGGCTTTTCTTGTCTACCGGTGCTGGCTTCTCTGGTGCGGGCTGCTCTTACCCTGCGGTTTTCTGCCTGGCTCGTGTGGGCGCTTGCTGCCTGCCTTTCCTTTCGGGCCCTTGCCGTGGTGGTGCGGAGCGCCCTTCTCCTGTCTCGGCGGACGGGTCGGCTTCACGAGGCACTTCGGTCCATAGCCGATGAGGTCCTCGCGGTGTGCCTTGTGGAGCGCTTCGACGACGAGGTCGTAGTTGTCCGGGTCGCGGTACTGGATGAGGGCGCGCTGCATGGCCTTCTCATGCGGGTTCGTCGGGCAATAGACCGGCTTCATCGTCCTCGGATCGAGTCCCGTATAGAAGATGCAGGTCGAGACCGTGGACGGCGTCGGATAGAAGTCGCTTACCTGCTCGGGGTTGTAGCCAAGGTCGCGGCAGAACTCGGCAAGCTTCACGGCCACTTCCATCGTGGAGCCGGGGTGGCTGCTCATAAGGTAGGGAAGGACATACTGCTCCTTGCCAGCTTCCTTGCTGTACTTCTCGAACTCCTTGCAGAAGCCCTCATAGAGATCGTTCGAAGGCTTGCCCATCACATCGAGGACCTCGGAGCACACATGCTCCGGTGCCAGGCGCAGCTGGCCCGAGGTGTGGTACTCGGCAAGCTCCTTGATGAAGGTATGGTCGGAGTCGAGCATCGCATAGTCGAAGCGGATGCCGCTCCTGATGAAGACCTTCTTGACGCCGGGAAGCTCGCGGAGCTTCCGGAGCAGGTGCACATAGCGCTTGTGGGAGACCGTGAGGTTCTTGCAGGGAGTAGGAGAGAGGCAGCGCCTGTTCGTGCAGGCACCTGCTGTCGCCTGCTTCTGGCAGGCACGGACCATGAACTGGGCAGTGGGGCCACCCACATCGTGGATATAGCCCTTGAAGTCAGGGTCGTGGGTCATGGCCTCAGCCTCGCGCAGGAGCGATTCCTCGCTTCTTGCCTGGATGATCCTGCCCTGATGGAAGTTCAAGGCACAGAAGGCACACTCGCCGAGGCAGCCTCTGTTGCTCGCAAGCGAGAACTTCACTTCCTTCAAGGCTGGTATGCCTCCCTGGCTCTCATACATCGGGTGGTACGTGCGCGTATAGGCAAGCTCGTAGACCTCGTCGAGCTCTTCTGTCGTCAGAGGCTTTGCGGGCGGGTTCTGGATAGCGTAGATGTCATGCGGATAGGGCTCGACAAGCGAGTGGGAGAGAAAGGGGTTGAGGTTCCGGCACTGGATGCCGAAAGACTCTGCATAGACCTTCTTGTCGCTCGTGAGCTCATCCCAGGAGGGGAGGATGACAGGATGGTCGCACTGCTCATAGCTCCTGGCACGGTAGACCGTACCCTGGATCCAGGAGATGTCAGAGACCGCGATGCCTGATGCCAGGGCGTCGGCAATCTCCACGATCTGGCGTTCTCCCATGCCATAGACGATCAGATCGGCACCGGAATCGAGGAGGATCGATCTCTTCAGCTTGTCAGACCAGTAGTCATAGTGGGCGAGGCGCCGAAGCGATGCCTCGATGCCGCCCAGGATGATCGGCGTGTGCTTGTACGTGCGCCTGATGAGGTTGCCGTAGACCACATCTGCATGGTCCGGACGCTTGCCCATGACGCCTCCAGGGGTGTAGAAGTCCTCGGTCCTGTGATGCTTGGCGACGGTGTAGTGGAGGACCATCGAGTCCATGTTGCCGCCGCAGATGAGGAAACCGAGCTTCGGCTCTCCCAGGATCGTGACAGAGGCAGGGTCGTGCCAGTCAGGCTGGGGGATGATGCCGACACGGTAACCATGTTCCTCGAGAACGCGGGAGATGATGGCAGGGGCGAACGATGGATGGTCTACATAGGCATCGCCGATAACAAAGACGAAGTCGCACTGGTCCCAGCCACGCGCTTTCATGTCTGCCTTCGAGACCGGCATGAACTGGTCGCGGGTAGGCTTCGGCGTCACAGGAGGGACTGGTCCTCCGTGCTTCGAGTGATGCTCTGCCTGCTGTGTGCGCTGTGCCTTCTGCTGCGGTGCATGCTGCATATGAAGTGCCTTCGGAGCATGCTGGTGCTGCGCCTTTGGCTTGCCTGTGCCCTGTGCATGCGCATGGCTGTGCTCATGGGCAGACGGCCCCTTCTTCTGTTCGGGTCCCTTCCTGCCGGAAGGCTTCGGTCCGTATTTCTGCATGGCTCACACGCCCCTTGGATCTAAAGAACTGTCAGCATAACGATAGCGGATGGAAGGGGAGATGAGGTGGGGAAGATGTAGTGTGCTGGCTGTGCCAGGCACAGGGAGAAGAAAGGAGCTCGCAGCAGTTGCAAAGTTTTCAGGGATATGCAGAAAAGTGTTTTAACGACTCAAAATCGATAAAAATGCGATAAGTGAGTCGTTAAAAAGAGCTTCTGCGGGAGCTATAGTATTGCTATAGCAGCTGTACCAAGAAAGGTGTTGACCATGAAACTGTATCGGCGCGAGCAGTATCTCAAGAAGATCAGGCCTTTCTATGATGATGACATCATCAAGGTCATCACTGGCGTCAGACGCTGCGGCAAATCCTGTCTGATGGAGACTGTCGCGGATGAGCTCAGAGAACGCGGCGTTGCCGATAAGGACATCGTCTATCTGGATCTGGATACACGTGCCAACAGGTCTATCAAGACTCCTGACCAGCTTGATGCTGCTATAGAGGCGCGTCTTGTAGACGATGACTTCAAATATCTCTTCATTGACGAAGTGCAGAATGTGAAAGACTTCGAGGAAGTCGTGAATGCCTACAACGATGATGGCGGGTTCTCCATCTTCATCACGGGCTCCAATTCCTATCTTCTGTCTGGCGAGCTCGTGACGAAGCTTACAGGACGCTATGTCGAATTCGAGATGTACACGCTGTCCTTCTCTGAGTACCTGGGAATGAAGGCTTTTCTGGGCAAAGAGGTACGCGATGCACGTATCGAGTTCGAAGATTACCTGCGCTATGGTGGATTTCCGCGTTCTCTCGAATACGATGACCCCGATGCGAAGGCACGCTATATCGAAGACGTTGTGAACCAGATTATCGAGAAGGATATCAAGGGGCGGAAGCGGATTCGCAACACCAGCACGTTCGATCGGATCATGACATACGTTATCAACAACTATGGTGCACCGACGAGCCTGTCGAATCTTGTCGATTATTTCAATAAGGTCGAGAAGGTCCATGTAACGCGGAAAACGGTTGCCAGCTATGTACAGCTGCTTCTGGATGCCAAGGTTCTCTACAAATGCTCCCGTTTCGACCTCAAGTCTCGCAAGTCGTTAAAAGGCGAAGAGAAATATTACCTGGCTGATCCTGGCATCTACTTTGCAAGGAATGTCGACGTACGCCTGAACTATGGTCCTTCGCTTGAAAATGCGCTCTATATCTATCTCTGCTCGCATGGCTACAAGCTTGCAGTTGGAAGAATCGGAAAGCTTGAGTGCGATTTCATCGCTCGCAAGAGAAACAAGTATGCATACATACAGGTGTCTCTGAGCATTGCGGACCCTAATGTGGAAGATCGGGAATATCGACCATTCAGATTCATCAGGGACGGATATCCTCGTTATCTCTTCACGCTCGATCCCCTTCTTCAAGAAAGAGAAGGTGTGCATCATTTGAACATGGCGGACTTCATGGCAAAGGATGAAGAGCTGTTTGACTGATGAGCGGTCCTCGCCATTTGCATAAGGCGCTTTTTCTTTCATTGTCTAGGCATCATCTGAGCAGACCTTCATTGCGCCTTCTTCTCATTCTTCTGAAGTAAGGCTACTGAAGTCAATGGGACAATTTCTCCCCATCCTTCTCTCTATGATGCATGCATGTGCAAGGACATTGGTCCAACTGCGGAAGCGCCTGATCGGATGGGCTCCGCCGTATCGATTCATGCGATGCAGCAGAAGGAGAGGGTGTCAGCGATGGGGGAGTTGATTAGGCTGTCAGATCTCCTGCGCGAAGAGCTGCCAGATTGGGATTCAGAGTGCTGCATGGATGCAGTCCCAGTCGATTGGGCTGGCAGCGCTCCATCCACCGGATTTGAAAGATTGGATGCGCTCCTTGGCGGGATGCCAAGCGAAGGCCTTTCCCTCATTGCAGGGAGGCCGGGTACCGGCAAGACATCCTTTCTGGTAGACCTTGCAATCATTGCGGCGAAACAGGGAGTCCCTGTCACATTCTTCTCGCTGGAGCTTGGCAGACGGAATCTCGTGCAGAGGTTCCTTGCTGCGGAGGCATGCGTGGGCCTGCATTCATTGCAGCGGGAGACGCCGGACAAAGATCTGGCATCGATATGGCAAGCGGCCCATGAGCTCTCGGGCCTGCAGATCTATATCAGCGATGATCCCATAGTAGATGCCAGGGATATCGAGTTTCTGGCTGACAAAGCCCTCTCGATGTACGGAGCAGAGAGGGGAGACCGGAAGCCTCTTGTCCTTGTCGATTACCTCCAGCTTCTGGAAGCTGGCCAGGCGACGAATGCAGTATCGCGCTTCGATTCCGCTGCAAGGAGTCTCAAGACTGTATCTAAAAGGATGGGCTGCCCCGTGATAGCAGCCTGCCAGGTCATGAGGAGGGTAGAGCAACGCTCAGGCAAGAAGCCGTGCCTTGATGATCTCCGCTACCCGAGCATCGAAAAGTACGCAGACGCCGTTCTCCTCATCAACCGTGTCGCATCTGATGACGATAGGGAAGACCTGTTCATGCCTCGCAAAGGCAAGGCAGAACTTATTGCTGCAAAGAATGTGTGGGGTCCTACGGGGTCGACCATCCTCGGCTTCGATGATTGGTGCAGCCGCTTCATCGAGCTGTAAATCCATTTCCGGCTCTCTCGAATCGTTTGGGCAGGCTGGCTGGGCAGCTCGTGATACATTTACCGAACTTTGCTCATGGAGTCATCTATGGCTCTGCTGTCATGGATGGCTCTTCTGTTGCTGGCAACTGATGAAGAGCGATCAAATAGCCTCTTCTCCTGAGGAAAGAAGGAGAAGAGGCCTGATGCAGCCTGCTGTACTATCGCCTTAGTCTTGCTTCTCTGCTTGGTGCATCCATGCATCATTTTCCCAATAGAGCGGGCATGTAGTGCTTCCTATAGCCGTTCTCAGCCTTTCCTGATAATCGAGATATTCGTCTTTGCTGAGCTTGCTCCAGTCCATTGGGGGACGCTTGACCCCCAGGCCATACTCAGTGCCCCGAGGCTTTGCCGCCTGCTTGATGATGAAGCTGTCAATTGGAACGTGCAGATAGGGTATTAGCTTCTCCATGTTGTCGATGCCCATGATGAAGAGATATTTCATGGTCATGTTCACCCATTTCTGGGCCTGGCCGTAAGTGAATCCCCTGTCGTCGAAGGCGCCTGAATCATCGGCGAGAGAGATGAGATGACTGCATGTATCCTCATGCCATTCGTCGAATTCCACTTCATCAATGATCCCTTCGCCCGAAACCGAGTGAAGAAGGCTCGTTATCTGCTCATGTAATTTTTCATTCGCTTCTCTGTAAAACTTTACCTTTGCCTCCGCAAAGGCTTTCGCTTCCTCTGCATCCGCCTTCTTTTTATCTGACTTCCTATAGCCCTGCGTGTTCAATCTGTAATTCAACGTGCGGCTCAGGTCTCGGTATGCTCGGTTCACGCAAGCATTGAGACGTTCCTTCCGGTCCTTGGCACATGTTTCTCCCGTAATGCCAAAGAATGAGATCCAGAGGAACTCCTGCTGGCATTTCCTCTGCATCTCGGAGTAGCTCATCTCATTGTCCATTTCGCTTCCTGCCTTTCGCTGGTGTATCTGCGTACAGATCTGCTCCTAGACTCCTTGCGTTCCATAGGCTGCGACAGTGCGCTCTGCCTCGTCTTTCACCTTCTGTGCCATCTCTTTTGGCTCGAGCACCAGCACATCAGGTGCGAAGTTCTTTGCAAACTGCCACATGGCCCGCTCGTTCACATAGGCGCTCACCGTGACGGCTTCATCTGTCTCGTCGCTGAATTCTACGTCGAGTCCGAACAGATCTATGACATCGCTGATCCTCTCCCGTCTTATGCGGAACCTGCAGTGCACGTTGGGGCTTGAGTACATATAGATGTGCTCTGCCATGTACTTGGAAAGGTCGAGCTTCGTGTGGTCTTCGCCGTCGAGCGTCTCGAATGGCTTTGCGGGCTCATGTTCGAGAATGCGTACCTCTGCCATGCGGTCGACACGGTAATTTGAGATGTCGTTGTACTTGTCGTAGTTGCAGATAAGGTAGTACTTGCTCTCCCGGGCCACCATCTGATAGGGGCTTGCCACATACTCGCGTATCTCGCCGTTCTCGCGGCATTTGGGATGCAGCTCCTTGTCGGTGCCGTATTCCAGATAGCGGAAGGCGATCTTGCGCTTGGCTTCGATTGCCTCGTCGAGCGTCTCGATGGTCAGGAAGATCTCGGGATTCTGGGGCACCTTGTCGGGAATCGTGTAGACATGCTTGATATGCGGCTTGAAGTAGCGGCTTGCCTGTCCTGCAAGCTTCTCGATGAGGTCGCGGCATTGGCTGTATGGCAGATGCTTGGAGAACAGGAGGCTGTCTACAAGCAGCCTCAGCTCAGGCTCCGTGAAGTCATGCATGTACCAGTAGTCCGAGGTGACGGATGAGTCTTCCGGCCTGCCTGTCTCCCTGTTCGTTACCTTCCGTGTCGCCTTCGAGAATTCGATGGGATAGCCCATATCTATGAGGCTGTCGATATTGCGCTTCACTGTCTTGCGGTCTATCTGCATCTCATAGTACGAACGGAGCTTCTCGCGTATCTCCTGCTGGGTCAGATGGTGCTCCGCATCTGTCTCTTCCCGAAGGATCTCGAGGATCATGAGCGGGACCATCTTTGTGGGCAATCCTGACACGGCACGTATCATGCTCTGCTCCTTATCATCTATGCATGTCTGAGGATGCAACAGACGATGAGGCAATAATAGGCCAACGATTCCTGACCTCATCGCTATTTTCAGCTTCCTTTCGGCCAGCGTATGGCATCTATCTCGCGTTCGAGAGCTTCTGCCTTCGGCGTATAGGGGTCTGTCCAGGAAGCGAGGCTCTTCGAGATGCTGTCTGCCCGGCTCTTGATGCTGTCTTTTTCATTGAGATAGTCCTGCGCAGTCTTCTCGAGTCTGGTCAGCATGTTCAGGACGCGCTGGGCATTGCCGGCAGGGAAGCTGCCCATGGGGACCTGGTACGGCACTGTGCGTGAGAGAAGCACGAAAGGCTTCTCCTTGTCCTGCTCTTCGGGCACGGAGAGGCTGAAGCCCAGCACATCGATAGGCCTGCTCTGCGGATCCTGGATATAGTCGTCTGTCAGCATCCCGCAGAGGAGCTTGCGTGCAGCTTTCCTTGATTCCTTCGTGCTGTGCTCGGAGAAGAACCGGGCATTCTCGATTGTGGCTTTGTAGCGCTCTTCGAGCTGTTTTATGCGCTTTTCCAGCTCTGCCTTCTCATGCACCAGGCTTTCCCTGCGCTCTTTGAGCTCGGCAGCGAGTATCCTCATGCGCTTTGCCTCGTTCTCCTTCTCGGCTAGCTGCTTCATGCCTGCATCGGCCAGAGCGAGCGCCTTCACCTCGGCATAGCTCAGCACGTTGTCCTCCAGATCGGAAGCCGTGCGTGCAGGGGATGTGCCGTTCAGGAACTGCGATATGAATCGCTGCTTCGTCTCGAGCACCTGCCAGGAATAAGAATCGAAGCTTCCTTCGGTGACATAGCGGAAGATCTGCACCTGGCTGCAGGTGTTGCCTTGGCGGATCATGCGTCCTTCGCGCTGGATCATGTCGGCAGGTCGCCAGGGCACATCGAGATGATGGATGGCGCGGAGCCTTGCCTGGATGTTCGCGCCTGTTCCGAGCTTGAAGGTCGAGCCAATGAGGATGCGCACTGTGCCTTCATTGAATTTGCGGTATAGGGCGAGCTTGCGCTCCTCTGTCGTATAGCTATGGATGAAGGCAATCGCTTTTGCGGGGATGCCAAGAGTACAGAGACGGTCCTTGAGCTCGCGGTATACGTTGTATCTGTCGCCTTTCGGCGTCGACAAGTCGCAGAAGATGACCTGCGTCGTTCCTGGTTCGGAAGAATAGAGTTTCCATACCTCTTCTGTGCATCGGTCTATCTTGCAGAAGCCTCCGCGAGGCTGGGTGCGCCCGACAAGCGTGAGGTCGAGGGCAGCCTTCCTGCCATCGGTGCTTACCTTGAGCATGTTGTCATATCTCGGGTCTATATGTCCCGATCTGATCTTCTCGGATCTCACGCAGAGCGAGGCCATGTACTCGGCAAGCTCGGGGCTGCGCTTTATCACAATATCTCTGCGCTCTTCGACTTCAGGCAGACCCTCCTTGTCTGCTGCATGGAAGATTGCGATGCGGGAGAACATGGCAGAGAGCTCGGGCAGATTGCAGAATCGGGCAAACTTCCTGACCATCCGGTATCTCGAGGCATTCACGTCGATCTCGAAGAGCTGCTCCGGCTTTGCGAACGTTCTGACCCAGTTGTCGAAGATATCGAGCTGCGTGCGTTCGAGCTCGTCGATATCGAGATATACCTGCATCGCATAGGCATCCGATATCGAGTTGCAGAGAGGGGTGCCTGTCGCAAAGACGGCACCGCGTCCATGTTCCTGCACATAGCGTACCTTGTGGAGCATATCGAGACACTTCATGGATCCCTTGGTATTGATTCCCCTGAGATTTCTGAGCCTTGTCTGGATGGGGAGATTCTTGTAGTTGTGCGCCTCGTCGACGAAGAGCGTCCCTATTTCCAGGTCGTCGAACGTGATGTCTCCTGTTGCAACGGGCTCCATGCTCTTGAGGAAATCCTCTGCAAGCTTTCTGAGATGCTTCGTTTCCCTCTCACGGCATGCGTCGGTCCAGGAGGATCTGACCATTGCCTCCGTGGTCTTCTGGATTCTGTCGAGCTGCCTCTGCATGTCTGCAAGCACCGCATCGGAGGAAAACGGTATCTGCTCGAAGCAGCTGCAGGCAATGATGATGCCGTCATAGTCGCCAGCAAGCATCTGGTGCAGCACCTTCTGCCGTGTCCCGGGCTTGAATGCCTTCGGCTCCACTGCAAGGATCCTGGCATGGGGATAGAGGTCGCAGAAGATCTTCTCCCACTGTCCCACGATGTGGTTCGGCACGACGAACATGTTCTTCCTCGAGATGCCGCGCCTGCGCATCTCCATGGCGGCAGCAATCATGATGTAGGTCTTGCCGGCGCCTACATCGAAGGCAAGCAGCGTATTGGGCTCTGCAAGGATTCTCTGCACGGCATCCTTCTGGTAGGGGAAAAGGGACATATCCGGCGCAAGTTCGGGCAGTTCGAGCTGGGAGCCATCGTAGGTGGGCTTCTCGCCGAATGAGAACAGCTGGTTATAGGCTTCCTCGACCTCCCAGCGCCTGTCTTCGTCCTCCCATATCCACTCCGCGAAGCGCTCGGTGATGAGGCGCTGCTTCTCGAGCGCTGCTATCGTTGCCTGCTCGTCGATCCTGCCTGTCGAGGCATCCTCATGGACCTTGATCTCCCTGAGATTGAGCGTCGCCTCGATGATCGTGAGCGCATTGCAGCCGGGAAGCCCGTACTTTGAGACAGCATTCTGGCTGCGTCCGGCAAGGTAGCTCTTGTTCCGCACGAACCAGGAGCCGGTCACCTCGTCGTGCTCGACGATGCACCACCTCCGATCGTCTTCATTCAGCTCGAGGAGGGCGCAGATGAACTCCTGGATGATTTCCTTTGCAATCCAGGGCGCGCCCATGGAGGGTTCGATGCCCTTGTAGGTGATTGCGTGGGGCTTCCGGACAATGGGCGCTGCCTGCTCGGCAGACTCCTTTGCCTTCGCGACATCCTTCGCCCTTCGGAAGAGCGCTATCCATTGGTCGAGGCTCATGTCCCGGAGGTCCTCCTCCGAGAGGGCATCGACGACTTCCCGCATACGTGCCGACGAGCCCTCTGCGTGGATGGTGGGGTCATCTGCATCGAAGAGGGAGTAGTCGCGGCTCATGAGCTCTTTTGCAATCTGGGGACCAAGCCTGTCGTCAGGGACAGCCTCTGAGATCCTGTCAGCGATGAAGCTCTTGCTCTTCTGGGCATAGAGCGGAAGGCCGTTCTTCACAAGGATGTTCTTGAGCTCGATTTTCCAGAGGATGGAAAGCTGCCTGCGGCGCTGGACGGAACGGTTCGGCTTGGCCTTCCGCACGAGCGTTATCGAGCATTCCGTGACGCAGAGGATGCCCCAGTGGGAGGGAACCAGCTCTTCGAGCCGTGCCTCATGGACCCGGCCGCACACGATGTAGCAGCGATCGAAGAAGAGATCGTATGAGTCAATCTGCTTCCTGAGCCGCTCGAGATTGTCGACATCGCTCTTTATCTCATAGCCGGAAAGCTTGTCGGTGACAGCCATAACGTCGCAGATGGAGGCGCCGATAGACTTCTCCTGGTAGATGCGGATCTTCTCGTCGGAAGCCTTCAGATATTCGATGAGGATGGCGCGGATATGTGCGTCATCCATCGCATTGCCGTGCCCATCCGAGAAAGGCAGCGGCGACATGCCATGATTGCCTGCGCCTGATGCCAAGAGCTCCCATCCCTCTCCAGAGAATCCTGTGCCATTCGGAGCAATGGTAGGAATACGGATGGGGAGAAAATGACGCACGGGGAGTGCGAGGAATGCAGAAGAGCGTGCATCTCAGGATGTGGCAGGCGGGTTTGAGAAGCAATGCATCCTGAGAGGGGGATACCTTCGCGAAGCAGAAAAGCATCGCTAGGAGCTCCCTTGAGCCAGGCCAGGGTGCCAGAAGAATGCACAGGCAGAGGAGCGGAGCGACTTTATCCAGAAGAATGGATTACATCAATCTGCATATTGTCAAGGATTAGTTTGTGAATGGAGGAATAGACTGGGGAACGTTTCCTGTACTGTTTATTGCGTGCATATCCGTCTGAATGGGCTATTTCGAATGCTTCCGATATTCTGACAGATTCATCATACAAGGCTTCTACCTGCTGAAATATCGCAGGTAACTTGGGTATAGGCCGCTTTGACTGGAACTGGAAGCCAGGAGGCGGCAAGAGCGCGCAATATGGCTGAAGGGGAAAGCCGAATTGCGTGCCGTACGCGTTTCTATGCGGTATCATAGGTGCCGTATGGGTTCAATCCGTATTGGGAAGTATCGGTTTGGGCGCGTAAAGTGCTGCAGGATCTATCCCGCGGCCGCACGTTTGCACAGCCGCCGCAAGGCGGACCGTATCGCTTCGAAGGAGAGGATATGGCAAGAGAGTTCAAGTCGATGGACGGCAACGAGGCCGCTGCGTGGGTCTCGTATGCGTTCACCGAGGTGGCGGGCATCTACCCGATCACCCCGTCCAGCCCAATGGCAGACCACGTCGATCAGTGGGCAGCCCAGGGCCTGAAGAACATCTTCGGCACGCCTGTCAAGGTTGTCGAGATGGAGTCTGAGGCAGGTGCTTCAGGCACCGTGCACGGTTCCCTTGGTGCTGGTGCTCTGACGACCACCTACACGGCATCTCAGGGCCTGCTCCTCATGATCCCGAACATGTACAAGATCGCTGCTGAGGGACTGCCTGCAGTCTTCCACGTCAGCGCCCGTACGGTCGCGACCCATGCTCTGAACATCTTCGGCGATCACTCTGATGTCATGGCTTGCCGCCAGACCGGCTTTGCCATGCTCGCTGAGGGCAATGTCCAGGAGGTCATGGACCTCGCTCCTGTGGCACACCTTGCTGCCATCGAGGGTGGCGTGCCGTTCCTGAACTTCTTCGACGGCTTCCGCACCTCCCACGAAATCCAGAAGGTCGCCATGTGGGACTTCGACGACCTCAAGGACATGCTCGACATGGACGCTGTCCAGCGCTTCCGTGACCACGCGCTCAATCCTGAGCATCCGCATGCCCGTGGCGCACACGAGAACGGCGATATCTTCTTCCAGCATCGTGAGGCCTGCAACACGACCTACGACAAGCTCCCCGAGATCGTCCAGGCATACATGGACAAGATCAACGCGAAGCTCGGCACGAGCTATCACCTGTTCGACTACTATGGCGCCGAGGACGCAGACCGCGTCGTCGTCTGCATGGGCTCCTTCTGCGATACGCTCGAGGAGGTCATCGACTACCTCAACGCCCACGGCGAGAAGGTCGGCCTGGTGAAGGTTCGTCTCTATCGTCCGTTCGACATCGAGTCCTTCGTGGCTGCACTCCCGAAGTCCGTCAAGAAGATCGCTGTCCTCGACCGCACCAAGGAGCCGGGCTCCATCGGCGAGCCGCTCTACGAGGATGTCGTCGCTGCTCTCTACGAGGCAGGCCGCTCTGACCTCGTCGTGACCGGCGGCCGCTATGGCCTGGGCTCGAAGGACGAGCCGCCTGCGGCAGCATTCTCCGTCTACGAGGAGCTCAAGAAAGACCAGCCCAAGCGCGAGTTCACGATCGGCATTGTCGACGATGTCACGAACCTCTCGCTCCCGATGGATCCGGATGCTCCGAACACCGCTGCTCCTGGCACCATCGAGTGCAAGTTCTGGGGTCTCGGCGGCGACGGCACGGTCGGCGCGAACAAGAACTCCATCAAGATCATCGGCGACCATACCGACAAGTATGTCCAGGCATACTTCCAGTATGACTCCAAGAAGACCGGTGGCGTGACGATCTCCCACCTGCGCTTCGGCGATTCCCCGATCCGCTCGCCGTACTACGTCACGAAGGCCGACTTCGTCGCCTGCCACAACCCCTCCTACATCATCAAGGGCTTCAAGATGGTCCGCGATGTCAAGCCGGGCGGCACCTTCCTCGTGAACTGCCAGTGGTCTGACGAAGAGTTCGCCGAGAAGCTTCCTGCCGAGGCAAAGCGCTACATCGCGAAGAACAACATCTCCGTCTACCTGATCGACGCTATCGACCTTGCAGCCAAGGTCGGCATGGGCAAGCGCACGAACACGGTCCTTCAGTCCGCGTTCTTCGCTCTCGCCAAGGTCCTGCCTGCTGAGGATGCTCTTCAGTACATGAAGGATGCTGCTGAGAAGTCCTATGCCAAGAAGGGCCAGGCCATTGTCGAGGCCAACTGGAAGGCAATCGACGCCGGCGCAACCGCATTCCACAAGTTCGAGGTGCCTGCAGACTGGGCAGATGCTCAGGATGCACCGAAGACCCTGACGCTCGAGGGCCGCGAGGCTATCGTCAAGCAGGTCAAGGATCTCCTCACCCCGATCAACCTCATGGACGGCGACTCCCTGCCCGTCTCTGCCTTCAAGCAGAACCCGGATGGCCAGTGGGAGCTCGGCGCTTCTGCCTACGAGAAGCGCGGCACCGCTGTCATGGTTCCTCGCTGGGATTCCTCGAAGTGCATCCAGTGCAACAGCTGCGCCTTCGTCTGCCCGCACGCAACCATCCGTCCGGTTGTCATGAACGCCGATGAGGCTGCTGCTGCACCTGCTCAGATGCAGATGACCGACCTCAAGGTCCCGAAGAACACCGGCTACAAGTTCACGATTGCTGTCTCCCCGCTCGACTGCATGGGCTGCTACAACTGCCTGTACGTCTGCCCGAAGTCTGATGTGAAGGAGGGCGGCGCCCTCACCATGGTTCCTCAGGAGGAGGAAGCTGCTCAGGCAGAGGTCTGGGATTACGCCGTCAACAAGGTCTCCGAGAAGTCCGAGCTTGCCAATGACAAGACCCCGAAGGCATCTCAGTACCACAAGCCGCTGCTCGAGTTCTCCGGCTCCTGCGCAGGCTGCGCCGAGACGTCCTATGCACGCCTTGTCACCCAGCTCTTCGGTGATCGCATGTTCATCTCCAACGCCACTGGCTGCTCCTCGATCTGGGGCAACCCGGCAGCAACCTCGCCGTACACGGTCAACGCTAACGGCCATGGTCCGGCTTGGAACAACTCGCTCTTCGAGGACAACGCCGAGCACGGCATGGGCCTCGAGGTCGGCTACGAGGCAGAGCAGAACCGTCTGGTCGCGGCAACTGAGAAGCTGCTCGAGACCGAGGGCCTCTCTGACTCCTTCAAGGACGCTGCAACCGCATGGCTCGAGAACCGCAATGATTCCCTGAAGTCCCGTGCTGCTGCTGACGCCTACATCGCACAGCTCGAGGACAACGGCTCCGATGCTGCAAAGGAGATCCTCGCGGACAAGTCCTTCCTGTCCAAGAAGTCCTTCTGGATCTTCGGCGGCGACGGCTGGGCATACGATATCGGCTTCGGCGGACTCGACCATGTCCTCGCCTCTGGCCGCAACGTCAATGTCTTCGTCTTCGATACCGAGGTCTACTCCAACACGGGTGGCCAGGCATCCAAGGCTTCCAACCTCGGCCAGGTCGCGCAGTTCGCTGCTGCCGGCAAGACCACGAAGAAGAAGTCTCTTGCTGAGATCGAGATGAGCTATGGCTACGTCTACGTGGCACAGGTTGCCATGGGCGCCAACATGGCCCAGACCCTCAAGGCAATCGCTGAGGCTGAGGCCTACGATGGACCGTCCCTGGTCATCGGCTACAGCCCGTGCGAGATGCACTCCATCAAGAAGGGTGGCATGCAGCACTGCCAGGAAGAGATGAAGCGTGCCGTCGATTGCGGCTACTGGAACCTCTTCCGCTTCAACCCCGCTGCACCGGAAGGCAAGAAGTTCACGCTCGACTCCAAGGAGCCGAAGGGTGGCTATCAGGACTTCCTGATGAACGAGGCCCGCTACGCTTCCCTCACGCGTTCCTTCCCGGATCGCGCAAAGGAGCTCTTCGCCGAGAACGAGGAAGCTGCTATGGAGCGCTACGCGCACCTGCTCAAGCTCAAGGATATGTACGCCGACGCTTAAGGCATACGCACTCCAGAGCCTGATGTAAGCTCGAAGGACCGGAACCGAAAGGCTCCGGTCCTTCTTTTGTGAAGCTGCTATTTGCCCGCGTCATAAAAGCGCCCCACCCAGCCTGTGCTGGATGGGGCGCTGCTTGTCTATGCGTGCGCTTCTATGCCGGTGTGGCTTCGCTCCAGACGTGTCCGCACTTGTTGCAGAGATAGACATGAATGATGTTGCCCAAGCCATCTGGGTAGCTCTGCGTGCAGGTCACGTTATCAGATCCGCAGACCGGGCAGTCGGGGCAGGCAAGATAGGCATCGAGCTCGTCGCCCGATATCTCTTCGAATCCCATGGCTACTCCTCGTCGTCGGTATAGGCGTTCGAATAGGCAGCCTTCGCAGAGATGCCAGGAAGGGCACCGAGACGTCCTGCGAGGGCTGAAATCGTGTCATCCGTTGCATCCACGGCGACAGAGATCACGTTCATGTGCTTTGCACGGTAGGGGATGCCCATGCGGCCAATGATGTAGGGTGCATACTCATGCAGAAGGTCGTTCAGGGCACTGACAGAGTTGGGGTCTTCCACGATGATGCCGATAACGGCGACACGGGTCTTCAAAGGGTGCCTTCTTTCAGTCGGGCTTCATGTCCGCTTGGACTGAGTCTTCCATGCGGCGTTATACTCATATGTACCCGATTTGGAAGGCAGCACGAGCGGTGCTGCATGACAGGAAGGCATTGCATATGCAGAACATGACACGCCGCGAGGCGCTTGCGGCACTGGCTGGTCTTGGACTTACGGGATTCCTCGGAGCCTGCGGCAATTCCTCTCAGACCGCATCTTCCACCACGCAGACCGAAGAGAAGACAGACGACGTTGTCGTCCGTGTCGCATCTCTCAAGGGCCCCACGACCATTGGCCTTGTGAACATGATGAACGATACGGCTGGCATCCCGGAAGATGGGGGAGATCTCTCTTCTGCTGCCGAGGCAGAGGAAGGCTCTGGCATCACGTATGCCTACCAGATGTCCTCTGCTCCTGACGAGGTGCTGCCGCTCGTGATTCAGGGCACGGCAGATATCGCGCTCGTGCCTTCCAATGCCGCCGCGGTCCTCTATGCAAAGACGAAGGGCAAGGTCCAGGTCATCGACCTCAACACGCTCGGCGTCCTCTCTGTCGTCACGGGCGACTCCTCCATCCAGCAGTTCGAAGACCTCGCCGGCAAGACCATCTACATCTCCGGCAAGGGCTCCTCTCCTGAGTATGTGATGAACTACCTCCTCGAGCAGGCAGGCATCGCTGATACCGTGACCATGGAGTGGCAGAGCGAGCACACCGAGGTGGCATCGGTGCTTGCTTCGGATCCTTCGGCTGTGGGTGTGCTTCCGCAGCCCTTCACGACGGCGACGCTTGCGCAGAACTCCTCGCTTACGGCTCCTATCGACCTCACCGATGTCTGGGAGAAGTACGCTGGCGACACCGGCTCCCTCTATGTCATGGGCGCCACGATCGTGCGCTCCGAGTTTGCAGAAGAGCATCCTCAGGCCGTGGCCGACTTCCTCTCTCGTCATGCCGCATCTGTCCAGAAGTGCGCAGACGATGTGGCAGGCACGGCAGCGCTTGTTGTCCAGGCCGGCATCGTCGCGAAGGAGCCTATCGCAGAGAAGGCCATTCCTGAGTGCAACATCGTCTGCATGACCGGAGACGAGATGAAGGATGGCCTCTCGGGCTATCTCCAGGTGCTCTATGATGCGGATGCAAGCTCTGTGGGCGGCACGCTTCCTGAGGATGACTTCTACTACAATGCCTAATCCAGCTGCTGAACCAAGACATGCTGGCTGGCTGAGACGTGTGGCTATCGCTGCCTTCTGGATTCTTGTCTGGGAGGCAGCGAGCCTTTTCGTCGGAAGCCCCATCCTTCTGGCGGGACCCGTCGATACGCTTTTGCGCCTTGCCTCGTTCCTGCCCGATCCTGCCTTCTGGGGAACGCTTGCGCTCTCCTTCTGGCAGATCTTTTTGGGCTTCATCGGAGGCTTTGCAGCTGCGCTCGTGCTGGGTTTTCTTTCCCACAGGTTCCGACCTGCGAGGGAACTTCTGGCACCGCTCTTTGATGCCCTGAAATCGATTCCCCTGGTCTGCATCATCGTGCTTCTGCTTCTCTGGGTTGGCTCGAAGAAGGTCTCTGCCCTAGCAGTGTTTCTGGCGGTTTTCCCGGCTGTCTACTTCAGCGTGCTCGAAGGGCTCGATGCCCAGGACCCGAAGCTCCGAGAGCTCCTTCATGCCATGCGGACATCGGGCATGAGGATATTTCTCGCCGATACCTGGCAGCAGCTTCTGCCCTTCCTTCTGGGGACCGCGAGGAATGTCTGCGGAATGGCATGGAAGGCTGGCGTGGCAGCTGAGGTCATAGGCACGCCACGGAACACGATAGGCGAGGCGGTCTATCAGTCGAAGCTCCTGCTCGAGACAGCAGACCTCTTTGCCTGGACCATAGCGATTGTGGCAGCATCCTGGGCCTGCGAACGGCTCTTTCTGGCGCTGCTTGAGAAGAGCGGCTTTTGTGCTTTGAAGCTTGCGCTCAGAGGAAGGCATGCATCAACGGAGCGCATTGCTCCTGCTTCTGTGAAAGCACATGATTTGACATTGGGCTACGAGACAGGGGAGAGCGGGAAGACCGTCCTTGCAGAGAAGCTCTCCTTCACGCTCGATGCGGGCACGAGGTGGATCCTGACGGATGCATCAGGTACCGGAAAGACCACGTTCATCGCCTGCGCAGCAGGACTCAGAAAGCCCCTTGCTGGGTCGATCGATTCCGCTTCTGCTCTTTCCCTCATGTGTCAGGAAGCACGTCTGGTGGAGGCCTATACCGCAGAAGAGAATGTGGAGCTTGTCGCTGCGCTCACAGAGAATGAGGCAAGAAGCCTTCTTCTCGAGCTCTTGCCGAAAAGCTGCCTGGGACGTCCTGTGAGCGAGCTTTCGGGAGGCCAGAGACGGCGCGTCGAGCTTGTCCGCGCCCTGGCCCATGCATCAGGGCTTGTGCTTCTCGATGAGCCGTTTGCCTCGCTCGACGAAAGAACACATAAGGAGGCTGCCGCCTTCATCCTGAGACATCTGGAAGGCCGCACGCTCATCGTTGCCTCCCATGCACAGAGAGACCGGGAGCTTGTAGCTGCTGAGGTGCTCGAGCTTTTCGGCCGCTAGACAGCAGCAAGCAGAGTCTTGCTGTTGAGGTGGACCCCAATCTCCGCACACTGCCAGGCAGCGAGCCTTCCTGCATGCTCCATGGGGGTCAGCCATCCTGGACGCTCCTGCCCCCCTGTGATCGCTGCAGCAGCCAGTGTGCCTGCCGGCAGGTGCTATGGCCTCCTCGGAGGGAGATGCGCCGTGTCTCCCATCTGCTCCTTCATCCGTCCCCAGAAGCTCCCGATGCATGCATCGTCCCGGCAGCAGGTCCGCCGGGACATGGACTGCCGGATTCCGGGCTCTCCGTCCTGGCCGATTGGGCCGCGGGGCCTCCTGCGCCTCCTCTCCCGCACGATGCCGGACTTCCCCATGATGCGCTGCGCCTTCCTGTGGCCCATCCTGGTCTCGTTCGCCGCATCCAGTGGGATGAGACAGGCGCGCTCTTCCTTCGTGAGCCTGCCATCGACCATATATGGAGCCCCGTTCCGTCCGTGGCCCGCTGCCGGGCGGAATCGAGCTGTTTCGCAATTCCGAATCGGGTGTGCGGAATGCGGGGTCCAGGTCAGTCTGTCACCACGATCCAGGGGCTCTCTGCTCTGGGCATCGCCTTCATCGGCATTGCCGCCTGCATGCGCTTCGGCAGGCGCAGGAACGAGAAGTAGTCTTTCATTCAATATGTAGCCAACAAGAAGGAGGCTCTTCCGGACATCCGGGAGAGCCTCCTTGCTTGAGCTTTGGGTGTCTGTTTCTAGCAGGCCTGCTCGATGAAGCGCTTCAGGGTATCGATGCCGAGGCCAGTCTGTGCCGAGGTGATGACACAGGCCATCTCGTCGACGTCGAAGGCAGCAGCAAGCTTTCTCAGCTGTGCCTGCTGCTTCTGGCGTGAGAGCTTGTCTGCCTTCGTGAGGGCAATGATGAAGGGAAGGCCTGCTCCCTTCAAGTAGTCGATCATCTGAAGGTCGAGTGCCTGGGCATCAAGCCTGATGTCCACCAGGGCGATCACGAGATTGTGTGAGCGCTCGCTTGTGAAGTAGGCATCGATGAGGTCGGCCCAGCGCTGCTTCTCTGCCTGGGAACGCTGTGCGAAGCCATAGCCAGGAAGGTCTACGAAGTGGATGCCGTCGGCCTCGAAGAAGTTGATGTTTGCGGTCTTGCCCGGCTTTCCTGAGACCTTGGCAAGGGACTTCCTGTTGAAGAGCTTGTTGATGAGGGAAGACTTTCCCACATTGGAGCGGCCGACGAAGGAGACTTCGGGGGCCTTCGACTGCGGCAGCTGCTCGACCGTGCCATACGAGGCAAGGTAGCGGACCTGTTCATAGCGGATTCCCATGGATCAGACCTCCTGTATCTGGGGAGCATACGGAGCAAGAAGCTCGGAGATGGTTCCCTGGCTGACGATAGTGACCTTGTGCATGGCGCGGGAGAGGGCGGTATAGAGGCGCCGTCTCGCAAGCGGCGTTGCCGGATAGACCTCTGCCTGTGCATCGGGGATGATGACAGCATCGAATTCCAGTCCCTTCGCAAGGGAGAGGTCGAGGACGACGACACCCTTGAGAGGAAGGATATCATCGGGCTCCATGACGCGGACAGAGCTTCCGAGCTGCTTTCCGAGCCAGTTGGCACGAGCTGACGTATCGCAGACAAGGGCCGTGAGGCCATCTGCATCGTGCGCTTCATCCACAAGCTCCTTGAGCTTGGCAAGATAGCTCTCGGTATCCTTTGCCTCGAAGATCTGCGCCTTCGTGCCTTCGCGCTGGACCGAAGTGGCGTGGATGTTCTCGTCCTTCTCGTAGAGCCCCATGAAGAGGGAGGTGATCTCAGGGGTGGAGCGGTAGGACGTGAGGAGCCTGAGCTCCTGGATATCCTTGCCTTCCTCGCCGAAGCCGGCATGGACGAAGACGTCCTTCATATCCTGGAAGGTGGCCGTGCCTTCCCGGATGGCCTGGTGCTCATCTCCCAGAAGCATGAAGTGGGCACCTGAGAAGTAGCGTGCCATCACCATGAGCTGGGCTGCGGTATAGTCCTGGACCTCGTCGACCATCACATAGCGTGCCTGGCGGTCGCCTGCACCGGTGATGAGGGAGCGCAGATACAGGTATTCCACGGCATTGAGCTGGTGTCCTACAAGCCTCTGGCCGATGCGGTCGATCCTGAGCCAGCCTGCTGCCTCGATCGTGTCATGGGCGCTCGCATAGCGTGCCTCCACATACTTCTTGGCAAGACGGACCGTATCCTCCTCATCCAGGGGATTGATGGGCTCGCCGAAGATCTGCACCTGCTCGTCGAGGTCTATTCCCAGCATCTCCTCATGGATATCGTCGTCCTTCGCAAGGGCGGCAAGCCTCTGGTTCAGCCTCTCATGGAGCACATCCTTCACGAGCGCTACCAGGCGCGGGCCCAGGGGGGTTCTCGGGAACTTGGCAAAGGCATTCTTCACCTGGGATGCCTTGATGAGCTGGGTGTCGCCGATGCCGATGCCACGGATATCGTCCTCGTCGAGCTCGAGCCCCTGGACAGCGGTCTCCATCTTGATGAGCTCTTCGGGGTCGGTCTTCGTGCCGTCTGCACGGTCCTGGATGCCTTCGCGCGCCATGAAGTCGCGCCAGGTGAAGGTCTGGGGATTCGATTCTCCAAGGGAGGGGAGGACGGTATCTATGTAGCGCTGGAAGACGGCGTTCGGCGTGAAGAGATAGACCTGGCGGGGATTCAGGGTCTCCCTCTGCTGATAGAAGAGATAGGCGATGCGCTGGAGCATGACGGAGGTCTTGCCGGAGCCGGCAATGCCGTTCACGAGAAGGACCGGTATGTCCTCATGTCGGACGACGGCATTCTGCTCCTTCTGGATCGTGGCGGTGATGGCCTGGAGCTTCTCCGAGTGGTGCTGCTTCAGGGCATTGAGCAGAAGCGAGTCCTGGATAGCGACCGTCGTATCGAAATACATCCTGAGGCGCTCGCCCTGAAGGTCGAACTGCCTTCTCAGAAGCAGCTCCACCTCGCGCTTCTTGCCATTCACCTCATAGGAGGTCTTGCCCATCTCCTGGTTGTAGTAGGTCTCGGCGACAGGGCTTCGCCAGTCGATCACGACTGGATGGGAATCTCTGTCCATCACGCCAGAGACGCCGATATAGATGTCGCGCGGCGGCCTGTTGGGCCTCATGCGCAGCGATACCTTTGCAAAGTAGGGCTGGTTCAGAAGAACAAGCACGCGGCGTAGCTTCTCGACGTCGAAGTCATGTGCCTGGTTGTAGGCATCGATGACGGAGTTCAGGGTCTCGATGGCGGCAAGGGTCTCCATCGCCTCGTCTTCGCCGCCGAAGTCCTGGGTGACCTCTTCGGACATGTCGCGCAGATCCTGCGCTGCTGCCTTGTGGGTGACTTCGAGCCTATGGGTGAGCTCGTCTCTGAGCTCTGTGAGCTTCTGGTAGGTTTCGCAGAGATGCTCCTGTTCCTGCCTGAAGACAGGATCGTCTGCGAACTCTTCCGGTATCTGGATGTCTGGCATGTGGACCTCCTTGGAGCCGTGCGGACGGCACAGCGTGAATTCAGCAGTAATTAATTGTGCCCCAAAAGCGCGGGCTGCCCTGCCTGTTCCAGAAGAGCTCCAGAAACGGCAGAGGGAGGGCGGCAGCCGGGATGGGAGCGTCGGACAAGGCTCGAGGCAGCAGTGCATCCGTGCTGCCGGGCGGCTTCCTGTGCCGGATGCACGGACAGAGAAGGGAGGGGAATCTGCCCTGCTGCCGCACGCTCTTCAGAGCAGGCATTTGTTCCAATATCCATGAAAGAGGACTGAAAGCTATGATATATGTCTGTTAGTTGAAAAAACTTTCAGATGTGGCAATGAATCCGTCCGCAGGGGAGCGGGAAGGCTGTCTGGGAATGCAGGAGGCTGAAGGATAGGGAAGCGCAGGGCCTTTTTCCTCTGCTGTGCCTGTGCTATGAGCCAGGACATATCGGGGATGCCGCAGATGCCATTCCGGATCCGGCCACGCGTGCTGTCTTAAGATTACAGCTCAGGAGCCGATGCTGTTCTTCTGGTCCACGACGGCCAGGGCGGCGTCGCCTGCCTCCTCGAGCAGCGCGTCGACGTCGTCCAGACGGTTCTCCACCCGCCGGCTGATCCGGATCTCGCCCTCCTGGTCGAGCCCGACAGCCCAGTGGAAGGATTTCCCGACATCCACGCCGAGATGCAGCTCGTGGGGCCCGAACCAGTCTTCCTGCCTGCGCTTCATGGTGGCAGCCTCCTCATAGGTCGGCTGGCCACCGTCCCTGCCAGCGCGACACCCACATTGCCCTGCCGCACGGCATGCCGTGCGGCACATCCCTATCAGTCGTTTCCCTTGCAGGGCACCATCCTCCGGCAGCAACGCCCCCGGGCCTTCTAGGAGGCGGGGCAAGAGGGCCGTCCGGAGGAGGTCGGCCAGCAGCCCTGGAGAGGGGCCATCTACAAGGTTAGGGAAATCAAGGACATGACATTGTTGAAAACCCTACAGCTCGGAGAGGTCCTCAGGGGCCATCTCTGACTGTAATGGGCGGTCTCAGGCATCTCTTCCAGAGCTTCTATGGGTGCCTCGATAGCGAGGGCAGGATGGAGCTTAGGAGCGGCCTCTGCTTCGCAGGGGTTCTCCGGATGCACAAGCAGAGGATGCACAGGCACGCCAGTGCATCTTTGAGGAAGACTGCGGCGGGAAGAGGGAACGAGTTCGCGCAGACGGATCTCAGGCGCACGAGGGATGGGTCGGATTCGATGGCGGGGACCCTGTCTTGTCGCAGGATTCGGCAAGCACCCTTATGAAGTGCCTGAAGAGGCTCCAGGGACAGAGGGCTTTGCCCCATGCTCTGCCGCGGCGGGAGGGCCGATAGGTGCCCCTCGCCGCTTTCTGCTGGATGGCGGCTTTGCGGGTCTCATATACTTGATGGCAGTATGCAGGAATTCCAGCCCCATGCAGGGGCATATGCCCCTGCGATGACAGGAGGTTCTACATGGCTGAAATCAAGAATGTCGTGGTTGCCGGAGGCGGCGTCCTGGGGTCGCAGATTGCATTCCAGTGCGCTTATACGGGACACAACGTGACCATCTGGCTCAGAAGCGAAGGCTCCATCGGGCGCTGCCAGCCGAAGCTCGATGCTCTGCACAAGAGCTACCATGAGGCAATCGAGGGCATGAAGAGTGCCAAGAGCGCGGCAGATCCTGCCTGGTGCCCGGGCATCGCAGACTTCGGCAGCTTCGATGCGAATGCCTGCGCAAAGCGCGTCGATGAGGCCTATGCGTCGCTCACGCTTGAGCTCGATCTCGGCAAGGCGGTAGCCGATGCCGATCTCGTGATTGAGTCCATGGCAGAGGTCGCAGACCAAAAGGCTGCCTTCTTCAAGAAGCTCGCTCCCTTGATGCCTGAGAAGACGATTGTCGTCACGAACTCCTCGAGTCTTCTGCCTTCGCAGTTCACGAAGGACGTGGGCAGACCCGACCGCTATCTTGCGCTCCACTTTGCCAATACGATCTGGAAGCACAATGTCTGCGAGGTCATGGTCCAGGAGAAGACGAGCACCGAGTCCTTCGATGCGGTCTTCGATTTTGCAAAGGCCATTCGCATGATCCCGCTTCCGGTGAACAAGGAGAAGGCGGGATACCTCCTGAACTCCATGCTCATCCCTTGGATGCTTTCGGGCCTGGACCTTCTGGCCAATGGCATCTCCGACCCTGCTTCCATCGACCTTGCCTGGACGTCTGGCACGGGCGCCCCGAAAGGCCCCTTCCAGGTCTTCGATACCGTCGGCCTCACGACGGCCTACAACATTGTCGAGCAGTATCAGAAGGTGCCCGGCATCGCGACCCCGCTCCTCAAGAAGATGATGCTTCCCTACAACTTCAAGGGCATGGAGAAGGTACTCAAGAGCTACATCGACGCCGGCAAGCTGGGCATGGCGGCAGGGGAGGGCTTCTACAAGTATCCGAAGGACTAGTCGGCATACCTATATATGAGAGCGTCTTGGGCGGCCTTCCGCAGGGAGGGCTGCCCTGCTGCTATCTGGTGGCATTCTTGGTGCTTGCAGACATGCTAGTTTTCTGATTGGTCAGAGATGCTTGCGCAAGCATGGCTCTGAGGGGCCCCAGAGTACGGAATTCTTGGCCTTAGTGTCTGAGACGGGCATCCAAAGCCCTATCAGATAGCCTGTGACCTGCAAAGACTCTTTCTTGTGGGAACGTTAGCAGTGTGTCGGGATTGTGGTTGGGGTAACGTTCACCGAATCGTGAACGGTTCTCGTCCAGCTTTCGTGAGATTTCACTTGCGTGGGCTCCTGAAAAAGTAATACGCTCTTCACAGCTTGAAACTAACATGCTAGATTGAGGCATGGGACAGGGTGTCATTTGGTGTGCGTACCAGGAAGGGCACATATCGGATGACGCTTCCCACCCTGTCCTGTGTCCGGGATGTCCGAAGAAGGGATACTGCCGATGAAGAACTTTATGGACGACAAGGACTTCCTGCTCTCCACCCCCACGGGCGAGCAGCTCTTCCATGACTATGCAGAGAACATGCCTATTCTCGACTATCACTGCCACATCTCCCCGAAGGAGATCTGGGAGGACAAGTCCTTCTCTTCCATCACGGAGGTCTGGCTCGGTGGCGACCACTACAAGTGGCGCCTCATGCGTGCCAACGGCGTGGATGAGCGCTATGTCACCGGCGATGCTCCTGCCCGTGAGAAGTTCCAGAAGTGGGCAGAGACCCTGTCCCGCTGCGTCGGCAACCCGGTCTTCGAGTGGAGCCACCTCGAGCTCAAGCGCTTCTTCGGCTATGAGGGCGTGCTCAACGGCGATACCGCAGAAGAGGTCTGGCAGCTTGCCAACAGGAAGCTCGCCACCCCTGAGTTCTCCTGCAGGAATCTCATCCGCCGCTCCAACGTGCGCCTGATCTGCACCACGGACGATCCTGCCGACTCCCTTGAGTGGCACAAGAAGATCGCTGCTGACGATTCCTTCGATGTCCAGGTCATCCCGGCCATGCGTCCGGACAAGGCTCTCGGTATCGAGAAGGAGGGCTTCGGTGCCTATGTGAAGAAGCTCTCTGAGGTCGCCGGCATGGAGATCAACTCCTTCAACGACTTCGAGCGCGCGCTCTCCAAGCGTTTCGACTTCTTCAACGAGATGGGCTGCCGTGCCTCCGACCATGCCCTCGACTACGTCGTCGATGTTCCAGCAACGGACGACGAGCTCGAGCAGATCTTCCAGGCCCGTGTCGCAGGCAAGCAGGTCTCTGCGGAGGACATCCTCAAGTACAAGACTGCATTCATGAAGTTCGCTGCTGCCGAGTATGTGCGCCTTGGCTGGGCCATGCAGATTCACTTCGGCTGCAAGCGCGACAACAACCAGACGATGTTTGCGAAGCTCGGCCCCGACACCGGCTATGACTGCATCAGGAACGGCCAGAAGGCCGCAGACCTTGCGGACTTCCTGAACGATGTGAACGAGACTTCTGGCCTCCCCAAGACGATCCTCTACAGCCTCGACCCGAACGACACGACCATGATCGATACGGTCATGCAGTGCTTCCAGGAGGCGCCGTGCGCAGGCAAGCTCCAGAACGGCTCTGCCTGGTGGTTCAATGATTGCGAGACCGGCATGAGGGCACAGATGACGACACTTGCCAATGAGGGCGTCCTCGGCAACTTCATCGGCATGCTCACGGACTCCAGGAGCTTCCTGTCCTATCCCCGTCACGAGTACTTCCGCCGCGTTCTCTGCGGCCTTCTCGGCGAGTGGGTCGAGCAGGGCAAGTATCCTAACGATCCGAAGATGCTGGCAAAGCTCGTCCGCGACATCAGCTACAACAACGCTGTCCGCTATTTCGGCTTCGATCTCGACGAGCAGTAAGAGATAGGGAGATTCATTCCAATGGAAAAGCTCAGCTACAAGACGCTCCAGGATATGGGCTACAAGGGCTATCTCGTGCCGAGGGATGCTCCTGAGAAGGTGCTCCAGTTCGGCGAGGGCAATTTCCTCCGCTCGTTCGTGGACCGCTACTTCGACTATGCAAACGAGAAGACGGGCTGGAACGGCAAGATCTGCATCCTGCAGCCAATCGATGATGCTGCCCATGACTATGGCTTCATCAAGGGCCTGAATGCCCAGGACTGCCTCTACACGGTCCTCGAGCGCGGCAAGCTTGACGGCAAGACCTACGACGGTGCAAGGCTCGTGAGCTCGGTTTCCCGCTGCCTCAACCCGTTCAGGGCAGAGGACCTCGAGGAGCTCAAGAAGGTCGCCACCTCTGACGACCTCGAGCTTGTCGTCTCCAACACGACCGAGGCTGGCATTGCCTACGATCCGACCTGCAAGGCAGAGGATGCGTGGCCCTCGAGCTTCCCAGCGAAGCTTGCCAAGACCCTGCGCTTCCGCTTCGATGCCGGCAAGGGCGGCCTTACCATCCTTTCCTGCGAGCTCATCGACCACAATGGCGCAGAGCTCGAGAAGATCGTGAAGCGCTACGCTTCCGACTGGGGCTGGGAGAAGGAATTCACCGACTGGCTCGACAACGAGTGCCTCTTCTGCACGACGCTTGTCGATACCATCGTCCCGGGCCGCATCCGCGACCCCAAGGAGGCTGCAAAGGTAGCAGAGCGCCTCGGCTATGAAGATCCGTTCCTCGCTGTCCGCGAGCCGTTCCAGATGTGGGGCATCGAGGGCGACGATAAGCTTGCTGCCAAGCTTCCGTTCATTCAGTCCAAGGAGCCCGGCGTCTTCGTCACGCCGGATGTGACTCCGTACAAGAAGCGCAAGGTCCGCATCTTGAATGGCGCACACACGGGATTTGTTCCGGGCGCCTGGCTTGCCGGCTTCAATATCGTCCGTGACTGCATGCACGACGACACGATCCGTGGCTTCATGAACACGATGCTCGAGACCGAGGTCATCCCGACCCTCTCGAAGGAGCTTGACCGCGCCGACCTCGAGGCATTTGCCAAGGCTGTCGAGAACCGCTTCGACAACCCCTTCATCGACCACCAGCTGCTCTCGATCTGTCTCAACTCCACGTCCAAGTGGCGTGCCCGCGACCTGCCGTCCCTTCTTGACTACGTCGAGCAGGAGGGCAAGCTCCCGAAGTGCCTCACGATGAGCCTTGCTGCGCTCATGGCATTCTATACGACGGGCACCGAGGGCCTGGCAGACGATGGCCTGCACCTCAAGCGTGCTGACGGCACCGAGTATGTCGCCCAGGACGATGCTTCCGCTCTTGCCTTCTTCGCAGAGCGCAAGGATGCCTCCACGGAGAAGCTCGTCGACGATGTCCTTGCCAACACCGACATGTGGGGTCAGGACCTGCATGAGGTGAAGGGCCTTCGTGACGCCGTCGTCGCAGACCTCGATCTCATCCGCCGCGAGGGCACGAAGGCTGCCTTCGCAAGCTGTCTGAAGTAGGTATACGTTATGGCACCTATCGTACATATCAATCCGGAAGACAACGTCGTCGTGGCGCTCCGTCCCCTCAAGAAAGGGGAGACCTTCTCCTTCGAGGGCAGGGAAGTCACGGCCACAGAGGACATCCCGCAGGGCCACAAGATGGCCGTGGCAGAGCTCGGCGTAGGCTCCACGGTCGTGAAGTATGGCCAGGCTATCGGGCATGTGACGGCAGACGTCCATCCTGGCCAGTGGATCCATACCCACAACATGAAGACGAACCTTTCGGGCGAGGTGGAATACACCTACGAGCCGACGCATCCTGAGCTGGCTCCAGTTGAGCCCCAGACCTTCATGGGCTACCGCACGAAGGATGGCCGCGCCGCCACCAGAAACGAGATCTGGATCATCCCGACTGTGGGATGCGTCAATGGCATCGCGCAGACGCTCGAAGCGCAGTGCCAGGACCTCGTCCAGGGTACGGTAGAAGGCATACATGCCTTCACGCATCCTTTCGGCTGCTCCCAGACGGGAGCAGACCACGAGCAGACGAAGAAGCTGCTCGTCGCACTTTCACGCCACCCCAATGCAGCCGGTGTGCTGTTCCTTTCCCTGGGGTGCGAAAACTGCACGCACCAGCAGATACTGGATGAGCTGGGGGAGTACGACCCCCAGCGCGTGCGTTTCCTCACCTGTCAGGACGTCGAGGATGAGCTGGCCTCGGGCCGTGCCATCATCGAGGAGCTTGCCGAGCTGATTTCCCATAACAGGAGAGTTCCCATTCCTGTGTCCGAGCTTGTTGTCGGCATGAAGTGCGGCGGCTCTGATGGCCTCTCTGGCATCACGGCAAATCCGACAATCGGCCGTGTGAGCGACATGGTCGTGGCCCAGGGCGGCACGTCCGTCCTGACCGAGGTGCCCGAGATGTTCGGCGCCGAGAGCTTCCTTCTGGGACGCTGCGTCTCGAAGGAGGTCTTCGATGCAGCCGCTGGCATGCTCAATGGCTTCAAGGACTACTTCCTGAGACATCATGAGGTCGTCTACGACAACCCGAGCCCGGGCAACAAGCAGGGTGGCATCACGACGCTTGAGGACAAGAGCTGCGGCTGCGTCCAGAAGGGCGGCAAGGCCCCTATCGTCGATGTCCTGAAGTACGCCGACCAGGTGAAGAAGCAGGGCCTCAACCTCCTCTGCGCTCCTGGCAACGATATGGTCTCTTCGACCGCGCTTGCTGCTGCCGGCTGCCACGTGATCATGTTCTCGACCGGACGCGGCACGCCCTTCGGCGCTCCTGTGCCGACCATCAAGGTCTTCACGAACACGGCGCTCTCGAAGAGGAAGCCCAACTGGATGGACTTCAATGCCGGCGTGATCGCAGAAGGTGAAGCGACCATCGACGAGGCAGCGAAAGACCTCTTCGACCTCGTGCTCAAGGTTTCCTCGGGCGAGAAGACCTCGACCGAGCGCAGGAACTGCCACGAGATCAGCATCTGGAAAGACGGCGTCGTCCTCTAGGACGAACGCTTCAATGGGGCCCCTGGATACCTTTCTGTCCAGGGGTCCTCTCTATCGGGGAGGGATAGGCATGGATATCAAGACAGTCTGGCGCTGTGCCCGTGCTGCCGTGATCGAGCTTGATGACGGCGGACTCTATGACACATTCTTCAGCTGGGAAGTCTATGTGAATGGCCAGCGCCAGGGCACGACGAAGAAGGTCGAGACCTATGTGGATGGCCTCGTCCCGGGCACGCGCAATGTCGTGAAATTCGTGAACGGCGACGAGGTCTACGAGGCAGGCGTCACGACGCCCCTGGAGTCTGCAACGATCGATGTGCGCGACTGCGGTGCCAAGGGTGACGGCAAGCACGACGATACCGTGAACATCCAGGCAGCGATCATGGCATGCCCGAAGGATGGCCGCGTGCTCGTGCCGGCAGGCAAATACCTCGTGAAGTCGCTCTTCCTGAAGTCCGGGTGCTCGATCGAGCTCCAGGAAGGCTCACAGATTCTTGCCCGCCACGACCGCGACCAGCTTGCCTATATCCCAGGCACGCTCAAGGGCACAGAGGGCCTCGGCAAGGATGCGACGGACCTCTTCCCGCTGGGACGCTGGGAAGGCGAGTCCATCTCGACCTACTGCTCGCTCTTCACGGGCCTCTCTGTACATGATGTCAACATCTATGGCCGCGGCACGATCGATGGCCAGACGGACTTCGCCGATGACAACTGGTGGCACAATGTGAAGGACCTCTACCGTCCTGAAGAGGGAAGAGACATCGCTCGTCCGCGCATGGTCTTCCTCTCCGAGTGCTCCCATGTGTCTCTTGCCGGCATCACGGTCCAGAACTCGCCTGCCTGGAACATCCATCCGGTCATGTGCGACCACTTCGATGCCCTGTGCCTCAAGATCTGCGGCCCCAAGAACTCCCACAACACGGATGGCTGCGATCCTGAGTCCTGCTCCTTCGTGCGCATCCTCGGCTGCGAGTTCTCGGTCGGCGACGACTGCATCGCCATCAAGTCCGGCAAGCTCGGCATCGAGCGCACGCTTCGTCCTGCCACGCACGACATGCTCGTGGCCCACTGCCTCATGCATGATGGACACGGCGCGGTCGTCTTGGGTTCTGAGGCGGCAGGCGGCATCAAGGACCTTGTGGTCCGTGACTGCGACTTCCGCCGTACGGACAGGGGCCTGCGCGTCAAGACGCGCCGCGGACGTGGCAATGACGCCGTGAACGAGGGCATTCTCTTCGAGAACATCCACATGGACCATGTGCTGACGCCCTTTGTCGTCAATGCCTTCTACTTCTGCGACAAGGATGGCAAGACAGACTATGTGCAGTCCAGAAAGCCGCTTCCGGTCGATGAGCGCACCCCGGGCTTCGGCATGCTCGAGTTCCGCGACATCGTGGCAGAGAACTGCCAGGTGGCTGCTGCCTGGATCACGGGCCTTCCTGAGCGCAAGATCTCCGAGCTCGTCTTCGACGATGTGAAGATCTCCTTCGACCCGGATGCCGAGCCAGGCGTGCCGGCCATGGCATCAGGCGTGGAAGCAATGGCACGTAAGGGCATCATTGCCCAGAACGTCGAGAGGCTCGTGCTCCGCGCGGTCACGATGGAGGGCCAGGACGGCGACGAGCTGGTGCTCGACAATGTCGACGAGGTTGTCCACCTCTAGCTTCCTTCCGGCAGCCTGCTCCTTTGCATATTGGCTGCCATTCCATAGAGCTCCTCTGCACCATCCCACCCAGCAGAGGAGAGCGTACACACGAGGCGCCAGATGTCTTCGGGCATCTAGCGCCTCTTTGCTGTCGCACTATAGAGGCTCAGAAAAGCCTGATGGCCGTCCTGCACTGTTTTGGGCACAAGAAGATATGACACGCACCCTCCATGCATCAGAAGGGTGCCAGGCAGTATGCCTGACGAACTTTCTCTGTCCGTACGATTGGCATCGGAAAAGCTCGGACACGAACCATGCGGTGAGAGCCTCTATGCTCGAGGCGTTGTTGTAGCTCATGATGGGGCAGCATATAGAGGGAAAGCTCCGGAAGGTCACTCATGCGAAAGATCATGATACCCCGGGGTTGCTTTTTGTCTGCGGCACCCAGCACTCGGCGTCAGCTCGCGTCTCCAGCTATTGGCCATCTCCGGACGTCTCTTCTGGCCTGAAGCTGCATGGGCGGTCCGCAGGGAAACCAGTTTGCATCGATCTCTGGAAGCCAGGTCTGCGAAATTCAGAGTTGAAGACTGGCATATCTGAGAAATGCATACTTCTGCATAGACTTGCCGAAGAGTGTACGTTCACCCTGAAAAAGTAACCGTTCACCCGAACCTGAACGAAAAATAACTGACATGCCAGTGTAAGGGCTATGCAACGTGCTATAACTATTCGCGTCAGATAAACCTGTTTAGAGACGGCGATATCGCAAAGAAGACAGGAAATGTGGCATGCCAGATGGTATTAAGGAACAGCAAACGAAGTTCCACACATTTTTTTTCTGAATCTTCGGCGCAGGGGAGCAGTTGCAGGTGCATCTGGAATGCACGCAGCCTATGGGGGATGGGACCCTTTGAGAGGAGTGAGACGGCGTGTCAAAGATAGGTAAGAAGCGCAAGATAAACTTCTGGACAAGGCTCGGTTTCGGTATGGGAGGCATGGCCAACTCTGGTGCTCTGACCTTCACGCACAGCTACATGGTCATGTTCCTGTCCACGCAGTGCGGCCTGTCTGCAACGGAAGCAGCACTCATTGCTTCTGCGGCCATCTACATCAATGCATTCCTCTGCCCGATCATGGGATTTGTGGCAGACAACTTCTATGCCACGAAGGTCGGCCGCAAGTTCGGACGCAGGCGCTTCTGGATTCTGCTTGCCATTCCTATGATGCTTGCTGAGCCGTTCATCTTCCTCGTTACGCCGTTCGGCTTCGGCTACTACTTCGTGCTCTACATGATCTACAACATCGCCTACGCCTTCGTGACGACGAACCTCGTGCCGCTCACGATCGAGATGACGGACGACTACAAGGAGCGCAGCCTCCTTACCGGCTATAAGCACATCTTCGGCAATGTCTCCGGCTTCGTTATGGCTCTTCTCGTCGGCATCGGCTTTGGCTTCTTCGGCGAGGACAATGCATCGTCCTACTTCATCATCGCTACGACGAACTCCCTCATCATGGTCGCCTCCCTCATCGCCGTCTACTGCTCCACGTGGGAGCGCTCGCCTGAGGAAGTTGCCCAGGAGAAGATCGACAATGCCTGGGAAGCCATCAAGAAGCTCTTCATCGATGTCTTCTCCACGTTCCGCAACCGTTCGTTCCGCCGTGTTCTTTCTGTCTATCTGACCATGAAGTTCGCAGCAGCCTGCTGGTCTGCCTGCCTCTCCTTCTTCATCGTCTACTCTCTCGGCATCGCAAAGTCCTACGAGTCCGTGATGGAGATGCCGGGCAAGATCGTCGCAATCGTCTGCACGGCTGTCTGGGTTGCCTGGATGGCAAAGAAGGGCTTCCACACGCCTTGGTACGTGTCCACGATCGGCGCTGCCGCCTGCATCATTGCCTTCAACTTCTTTGCCTTTGGCCGCATCAACGGCGCGTTCGATGTCACGACCGCTATGATTGCCTACCCGATCATCTTCGCAATCTGGAAGTTCTTCTACGTCGGATTCCAGTATCTGCCTGATGTGCCTATGAACTATGTCCCTGATGTCGATGAGCTCATCACGCTCCGCCGCCGTGAGGGTGTCTACTCTGCAGCACAGCAGTTCGTCCAGCAGATTGCTTCCGCTCTTGCTGCAACGCTCTGGTCTGTCGCCCTTGCGATGTCCGGATTCATCTCCTCGACCGGCAACAGCGCCCAGGTCCAGCAGCCTGCTTCCGTGCCTATCACGATCTGCACCTACATGCTCATCGGCTGCGCCGGCTTCTTCATCCTTTCCTGCATCCTCGGCTCCCGTATCCACGTCGACAAGACCGAGTGCGACATGCTCTGCGCTGAGGTCAAGCGTGTCCGTGAGGGCGGCAAGATGGAGGATGTCAAGCCTGAGGTCAAGAAGGTCTGCGAGGATCTCTCCGGCTTCCCGTATGAGAAGTGCTTCGCCCACAACAACGTCGGCTACCAGGAAGACATCAAGGCAGCTGACTAGGGTCTCAAGAGCATCTTTGAGCTTGTGGGATCCACACCGCGCGCCATGAGCCCCAGAGCTCATGGCGCGCTTCTTTCAGAGGAGGGATATGCGATGGAGGCAAGAGTCGCAGAGGTTGCTGCCGACGGCACTGGTGCGTACTCCCGCATCCAGGATGCACTCGATGCACTGGGTGAGCTAGCACCTGATGAGACACAGGAGTGCATCATCCATATAGCCCCTGGCACCTACGAGGAGACGGTCGAGATCCGCCGTCCCCATGTGACGCTTCTGGGCGAGTGTGCAGGCCAGGTCAAGATCAGGGGCACCCATGGCGCCTTCGAGGAGATGCCGGATGGCACCAAGAGGGGAACCTTTCGTACCTATGTCGTCTTAGTCGATGCTCCTGACTGCCGCCTCGAGAACCTGACGATCGAGAATGCAGCAGGGGATGGACGTGAGGTCGGCCAGGCGCTTGCGTTCTATGCAGACGGCGACCGCCTCGTCGTGGATTCCTGCCGCCTTCTGGGACATCAGGACACCGTCTTCCTGGGACCTCTTCCTCCGACCGAGGTGAAGCCCGGCGGCTTCCGTGGCCCCAAGGAGCACGCACCGAGGATGCCGACGAGGCAGTATTGGCGCCGATGCTACATCGAGGGCGATGTCGACTTCATCTTCGGAGGTGCCACAGCTTTCTTCGAGAGCTGCGAGCTCCATTCGCTCAGCCGCGATATGGACATGAATGGCTACGTGACGGCAGCCTCGACGCCTGAAGAGATGCCCTATGGCTTCGTCTTCCATGGGTGCTCGTTCACAGGGGAGTGCGCTGAGAACACGGTCTATCTCGGCCGCCCCTGGCGCGAATATGCCAAGACGGCGCTTGTCGACTGCTGGCTCGGTCCCCATATCAGACGTGATGGCTTCTGGGACTGGAACAAGGAAAAGGCACGGGAGTGCGCAGAGTATAGGGGAGCGCTCCTTTCGGGACCTGGGGCCACAACCGATGAATAGGTGCCCTTTGCCTCGACCATCCAGGAAGATCAGCTCGTCAGGTATAGCCGCGAGAATGTGCTGGCAGGAGAAGACGGGTGGGACCCTGAAGGCGGCGGCATAGCAGACACCGAGACCTCGAAGCTCTCGGAAAATGGCAGGACCGTCCATACGGATACGTACTGCGCAGACGACGAAGCATTCGCGAAGCGCTTCGACCGCGAGGCACGGCAGTGCAGGTTTGTAGGCCAGACGGCGGAGGACTTCCTCGCCTGGCAAAAGGTCGCCAGGCAGAAGCTCGCGGAGGCCCTCAAGCTCGATGCTATCGAGAAGGTGGAGCCTCGTGCCCGTCTTGTCGGGGCCGCATCGGTGCCGGGCCATATCGAGCGCAGGAAGTATCTCCTCGAGGTCGAGCCTGATGTCTGGATGCCTGTCTATGTGCTGATGCCGGATGCGCCTTTGCGTGACGAGGAGGGACGTAGCTACACGTTCATCTGTCCGCATGGACATCAGGGGGCAGGAGCGGCGAGCGTCGCCGGCATCCTGGGCGTCCCTGCAGTCGATGAGGCGATCCGCCGCTTCAACTACGACTATGGCCTCCGCTTGGCGAGACACGGCTATGTGGCCATCTGCCCTGAGGCAAGAGGCTGGGGAGAGCGCAGGAGCTGGAAGGGCCAGGGAGATACGGTTGACGCCTATGTGCGTGGCACCTGCTTGAACGAAGCACGGATGGCAGAGCCTTTAGGTCTCACGCTGCTGGGCCTTCTGGTATCCGATCTTCAGCGCCTCATCGACTGGATAGGGGCAGAGCCTGAGCTCTCGACCAAGCATCTGGGATGCGTCGGCTTCTCTGGTGGCGGCATGCAGACGCTCTATCTTGCGGCTTTGGATGAGCGCGTGAAGTGTGCCTTCATCTCGGGCTACCTCTACGGCGTGAAGGATGCGCTCCTGCATCTCAATGGCAACTGCTCCTGCAACTATGTGCCGGACCTCTGGAAGCTCTTCGATATGGGAGATGTCGCCTCGCTCATTGCGGCGCGTCCGCTCCTTGTCCAGCGCGCAGACCATGACCACCTGATGGGGCCAAGGGGCCTTGCCAATGTCTTCGAGCAGACCGATATCGTGTGGCGTGCCTATGAGCTTCTGGGGAAGGAAGACCGCTTCAAGCACGAGGTGATACCAGGCGAGCACCATCTCGGCGTCCTCAGCTTTGCGGATGATATCGCATGGCTTCTCGCTGCCAGCACGGAAAGGAATGATGGCTGATGAGCCTTGAAGGAAAGACGATCGCCTGCTTCGGCGATTCCACGACCTGGGGAGACAACGGAACGGGGAAGGGCGGCCCTGCCATCTCCTGGACCTCGCATATGGCAGAGCTCACGGGCGCTGCCAAGGTCCTGAACTTCGGCGTCAAGGGCTCACGCATCGCCGTCAAGGCCGACCGCGATGACTCGTTTGTCGAGCGCTTTGGTGAGCATGACCTCACATCCGATGTGATCTGCCTCTTCGGCGGCGTCAACGACTTCTGCCGCAATGTGCCGGTGGGTGCGCCGGAAGACAAAGATGTCCATACGTTCTATGGGGCGCTCACCTGGCTTGTGGAGCAGATTGCAGAGAAGTACCCTGAGTCCATCCTTGTCGGCATGACCCCGTGCAAGACGGCAGGCGTTCCCAGGAAGGGCCTTCCTGCCTACAACGCGGCAAACGATCTGGGGTTCGTGGAAGAGGACTACGCGGATGCCTTCCTCGATGTGATGCACCGCTTCGGCGTACCCACGATCGACCTCTTCCGTGAGAGCACGATCTCGCCGCTTCTGCCAGCTCATCGCGAGCGCTACATGCCGGATGGCCTGCACTACTCGCCTGCGGGCTATGAGCGGCTTGCCAGAAGGATTGCAGCAGGGCTTGCCGCTATCGTCGGATAGGATACTTGTGCCGGCCAGATGCCGGCAGTGAAGGAGGGGATCATGGCAGGAAATGCCATTCTCGACCGCTACATCCAGCAGCTCATGGAGACCTCGACGCCCGAGGCACCGGCCTGGAACATCGAGAAGATCCGTGCCGGGAAGAAGAACACCTGGAACTACATCGATGGCTGCATGATCAAGGCCCTGATCGAGCTCTACGGGATCACGAAGGATGAGGGATACCTCGACTTCGCCGATGCCTTCATCGACCACTTCGTCGACGAGGAAGGCCACATCGAGGGCTACCGTCCCGAGGACTACAACCTCGACAACGTGAATGCCGGAAAGACGCTCTACCGGCTCTATGAGATCTTCGGCAAGCACAAGTACCGCTTGGCGATGGACACGATCTATGGGCAGCTCGAGCATCAGCCGCGCACCCGCGAGGGCAACTTCTGGCACAAGGCCATCTATCCGAACCAGGTCTGGCTCGACGGCATGTACATGGCGCAGCCGTTCTACATGCAGTACGAGCTTGCCTTCCATGACAGGCGGGCGTGCTCTGACTCCTTCCACCAGTTCGAGACCGTGCACAAGATCATGAGGAACCCGCTCAACGGCCTCTATTCCCATGCTTATGATGCCTCGAGGAAGCAGTTCTGGTGCGACCCGGTGACCGGCCTCTCCTCGAGCTTCTGGCTCCGTGCCGAGGGCTGGTTCGCAATGGCGGTCATCGATACCTGGGAGCTCATGCCGCCTTCGATGTCGGGGGAGAAGGATGCTCTGCGCCAGATGTTCCAGGAGCTCGTCGATGCGATGCTGCCGTATCAGGACAAGGAGACGGGCATGTGGCATCAGGTCATCAACCTGCCGAACATTGCCCCGAACTACCTCGAGGAGTCCGGCTCTGCCATCTTCGCGAACGCGATCATGAAGGGCGTGCGCTTGGGCGTCCTCGATTCTTCCTACTATCCGAAGGGCCGTGCTGCCTTTGATGGCATCTGCCGTACCTGTCTCTCTGAGGAGGACGGCAAGCTTGCCTTGAAGAACATCTGCCTCGTTGCAGGCCTCGGCAACAAGACGCACCGCGAGGGCACATTCGACTACTACATGAGGGAGCCCATCGTCGAAAACGATGCAAAGGGCGTGGCTCCCTTGATTCTGGCCTACATCGAGACCATGCAGCATGATGCACTGAAGGGAGCGGCAGACCCTGCCTCTCCCTGCGGCACTTGCTCGCTCGACGACCCCTTCGACGGCTATACGCCAGGCATCAACGGAAAGAAGGAGTCATGACGGGCAGGATTGTCCCTGGTGTGAGGCTCCACGATGTAGCGGGAGACACGCTCGAAGAGAAGGCCCATAACGCAGCTGAGCTTGGCTTCAAGTGCGTCCACCTTGCCTCCAAGCTCCTCTGCAAGAGCTGGGATACCGATATCTTCGGGCTCAGCGACGAGCGGGCCAAGCATCTCAAGGATCTCTTTGCAAAGGAAGGCCTGACGGTCACGGTCTTCGGCTGCTACAAGAACCTGCTCGAGCCCGATCCGGAGAAGCGCGAGGGGATCTTGAGGCAGTATGAAGCCTCAGGCCGCTTTGCCCGCGTGCTTGGCGCCTCTGTCGTCGGCACCGAATGCGGACGTCCCGATCCGAAGAACCAGATCACAGAGGCACGTACAACCGATGAGGCACTCCATGAGCTGGCACGTGAGGTCAAGCGTGCCGCAGCACTCGTCGAGGACGAAGGGTCGCGCCTTGCTATAGAGCCTGGCTGGAACGAGGCAGCCTCGACGCCTGAGCGTGCGCGCAAGGTGCTGGACGAGGCAGGAGATCCGGCTGTCTCTGTCATCCTGGACCCCGTCTCGCTCCTGCATCCCACAATGCTCGAGGATGCTGCTGTCCAATCCGAGCGCGAGCTTGCGCTTCTGGGGGAGCGCATCTCTGTTCTCCATGCAAAGGACTTCCGCGTCATCGGGAACGAGGAGAAGGCAGGCTGGTGCGACGGGTCCGGAAGCAGGCTCGAGTGCACAGGCGCCGGCGTCACAGGCAATTTCGACTATGCTCCCTTCGTGCGCTGGGCCAAAGGCACCGGACGAAGCATTCCCTGCATCGTCGAGAACGGAACGCCCGAGACGTTTGAGACATCCCTTGCCTATCTCGCGAGGCTGCAGGAGACGGCCTAAAGAGCCCGTTTCAGAGGTGCCAAAGAGCAGAAGGAGCTCTCTGCCAGAGTGTGTGGCAGAGAGCTCCTTTTCGTACGCAGCGGCTTTTCGAAGACTATGCTGCGGCAGCTCCTGCAAGCGGCTTTGTGCTGAAGTTCGCGACGTAGCCGAGCTCGTCCTTGTGGGAGTTGAAGAAGCGGAACATGTTCGAGAACATCTCATGGTTCTCCTGCTTCATTGCATTGAACATGATCTTCAAGGCGCCTTCCACGCCTTCGTCGCAGATCATGCCTTCCGGATCCATCACCGTCATGGCTCCCACCTTCTGCTCTGTCGCGAAGCCGTGCGACTCGATCCTGCTCTTCCGGCCATCGCTGGTGAGGGGCTCCACATTCACGTTGATGGCACGGCTGAGTCCTGCCCTGAGCTCCTTCTGCTCTGCTGTATCGTCGCAGCGGAAGCAGACATCCTGGTTGACACTCCCCACGGCTGAAGCTGGGGGATTCTCGCTTCGACGCAGATAGCCTTCCTCCGCCTTGCGGCGGAAGCCGGTCTTACGCCTGCTCCACGAGCGTTCGGGACGCTTTCGCGTCCCCGGTTCCCGCAAGCCCTGCGGTACCGTCTGCTTCATTTAGAAGCCGCGCTCCTTCCCGCGCGATGTTCAAGGCCGCATTGAGATCGCGGTCGTGGCGGCACCCGCATGCGGGGCAGGTCCATGCCTCCACGCCCAGCACGACCGCCTGATTGACCTGTCCGCAGGCAGAGCAGGTCTTGCTCGACGGGTAGAACCTGCTGACCTTCACGAACCTTCGCCCGTACCAGGAGCACTTGTACTCCAGCTGGCGGGCCATCTCGGACATGGAGGCATCCGCGACGGACTTGGCCAGGCGGCGGTTCTTCTCCATCCCCCTGACGTTCAGGTCCTCGACGGCGATGGCTTGGCTCTCGCGCACCGCCTCGGTCGTGGCCTTGTGCAGGGCGTCTTTTCTCTGGCTGGCTATCTTTTCGTGTACGCGGGCGACCCTTGCGCGCTGCTTGGCGCGTCTTCTGGAGCCCTTCTTCTTCCTCGAGAGCCTCCTCTGCGCCTGCGCCAGCTTCCTCTCCGATCTGGCAAGGCTCCTGGGATTTGCGATCGCATTCCCGTCCGAGCGGGCCATGAGGCAGCGGATGCCCACGTCCACGCCCAGGACCTCGATGCGCCCTTCGGGAATATCGGGCTTCGGACAGTCCGTGCACGTGAGCACGCAGAAGTACTTGCCGCTCGGCACGCGCTTCACGGTCGCGTTGAGGACGCGCCCCTCGACGGGGCGGCTCACTCGTGCCCTCACCAGGCCGAGCTTCGGAAGCCTCACGTGCCGGGCATCCGGCACCGAGATTCCCCAGTTGGTGCGGTAGGACTGCCTCGTGTCCCGCTTCGACTTGAAGCGCGGATATCCGGGCTTCCCGCCCGCCCTGCAGCGGCGGAAGAACCCATCGAAGGCCCTCCCCAGGTTCACGGCCGCCTGCTGGAGCGCGTGGGAGTCCACCTCGGCAAGCCAGGGTGCATCCGTCCTTTTCCAGGCCGTGACGAGCTTCTGGAGCTGGTGGACCGACGGCGATCTCCCGGTCCTCTCGTATTCGGCCTTCCTGGTCTCGAGGCACCTGTTGTAGACCCACCTGGCGCAGCCGAAGGTGCGCTCGACAAGCTCGCGCTGGGCGGCGTTGGGGTAGATGCGGATCTCGTAGGCCCTTTCCATGGCTACACGCTCTTCTGGTTCTCGATGCATTGCCTGACGACTGCCAAGGGCGCCCCTCCCACGGCGGAGACGGAATGGCTGCTGGTCCATAGCGCAGGGATGCGGGCCCCGAGCCAGGGGAACCCAGCCCTCAGGTCGTGGCTGGTCCTGCCCTTGATGCGCTTGACGGCCCTGTGGATCCCCAGCTGGGGGCCTGCCTCCAAGAGCATGTGGACGTGGCCGGGCATGGCCTCCATCTCGATGATGTTGAAGCCCATCTCGTCCGCCACCTCCAGCGCTATCTCCTTGAGGCGCTCGTCCACGCCGTCCACCAGCACCTTGCGCCTGTACTTGGGACAGAAGACCGCGTGGTGCTTGCAGCTGCAGACGACGCTGTCGTTGCTCTTGCATTTCATGCAAGCATTATACCGCTTGCAGATAGCTATCGCCTGACGGCGATGCGCGGCTTGACCCCATGCCTGAAGGAAGGGGCTTGCGCCGCGCTTTTGGTCAGAAGGACGCCGCCGGGCTTGAGTACCCGCGCATACTCGGCAAGAGCCCTGTCCTTGCTGTCGCCTGTGAGCATCGTAAGCATGGCCTCATTGATAACAATGTCGAAGGAGGCATCATCGAAGGGGAGCTCGAAGGCGCTGGCCTGACCGACCTGGAGCCTGTCTGCAAGGCCATTCTTCTCGATATTCTCCCGGGCCTTTGCGAGCGCCTTCTCGTCGAGATCGAGTCCGGTGACGCTGCACCCATACTTCTCTGCAAGCATGATCATTGTCGTGCCCATGTTGAAGGCCACTTCCAGAATCTTTGTATCGGGACCGATGCCAGCCTTCTCGACAAGCCAGTTCGTGGCGTCGATGCCGCCGGGACGGAGCTTCGTCTTGCCGAGACGTGCGAGAAATGCATGTCCAGCTTCATGCATGAGAGGCCTCCTGACGATGAGTTAACTGTTGCTCATAAGCTAGCAGATGGCAGGAGGGCTGATTGCTCATCAAGTAAAATACGGCTAACTTTGCGCAGGCGTCCGTTCGGGAGAGCTGTCCCATGGCATGCAGATGCTCGGTATCATAGAGATCTGCGTTGCAAGGGCTTCACGAGTCACCGAGACGGAAATCTGGACAGGAAGCTGGTTCGTGCCATGGGAAAGCCGAAGGTAGCATTCATCTGCGTGCACAACGCATGCCGAAGCCAGATTGCAGAGGCACTGGGCAGGCTCCTTGCCTCTGATGTCTTCGAGAGCTACTCGGCAGGAACAGAGACGAAGTTCCATATCGATCCTGATGCGGTACGCATCATGAAAGAGCTTTATGGCATCGATATGGAAAAGACCCAGCATCCCAAGGCCATAGCGGAGATGCCTGCGCCGGATATCGCGATATCCATGGGATGCAATGTAGGGTGCCCCTTCATTGGCAGGCCATTCGACGAGAATTGGGGGCTCGAAGACCCGACCGGGAAGTCGGACGAGACCTATGTCTCTGTCATCAAGGAGATAGAGACCAGAATACAGGCACTCAGATTGGAGCTGGCCAGAGATGATTGATGTGCCCTGCATAGGACCCCGCTCCGTGGCCGTTGTTCCCGGCCTTGCTGGCTGCATGCGATAAGCAGAGATGCCGGGTGCGTTGCTTGGGGATTGCTGCAGAAGGAAGGATTTGCGAGATAGGGAGATGCCTGCACGATGCAAAGCGAAGCGGAACAGCCAGCAAGAGAGGCCTCGCCCTATGATGCAGCATCTCGTGGCTGAGGATGACGGAGCTGCGTATCTTGATGCTGCACGCGAAACAGGGGATTTCTGGCTGTTTGAGGCGGCGCTGGGCGATGCGGCCCGTGCCCGCAGCAGAATGAGGCGGGTGTGCGATACACAATACGCTGACGTATTGCCTGCGGATTCATGGCACGAGGCCTGAGCCTGTGGTGGGATTCTATGCAGCAGACCCTGTGGCCTCTCTGTGATGCTCAACTGGCGGGTTTGACCTATCTGCAGGATATTCCTCGGCATTGCATGGATGAAGCTGGCCAAGCTGGTTTTGAGATGGAGCGTTGCCAGAATCATCGGGCATGCAGTAGAATAGGGGACGGACGGCACCCGTGCCAGCGGGCCTCAAGCCGCTCCTTGCACTTTTTTAGAGTTTGGAGAGTGGCCGTTTCCGCTTAAGCGGGGGCGGCTATTTTCCTCTTCGTCCGATATGGTAGCCCAACCAGATTCCGAGGTCTGTAGCTGCGATAAGGATTCCTACGAGACTTATGACGGTTTCGATGTTCACCATAGCTTTTCCTTTCTTTCGATTGGAGCGGCCCCCGTCTGTCCCATATGCTGCTGCATGATTGTCTAGGTACGAAAAAGAACAAATGTTCTTGTCAATGAAATGATATTGCCTATGCGAATCTGGCGGCAAGGGAAAGCAGTTTCATCTGCTTGAAGAGTACATATGTTCGGTAAACGGCAGCCGTCGCTGCCGTTTGGCATCGATTTGGGAAGTTCATCTGCAGCTCGCTCTCTTTATGGAGAGCAGTCCTCTGCCATATGTTCTCCTGCACGAGGACGATAATGGACTCATTCCATTTCCATAGCGCCACCCAGCCCTGGCTGTGCTCTGCACAGGATGGGGAAGGGGCGGGGCATGCATGTTGAGCGAAAGGATCCTATGGCAGCTTCTCGGGGAACGGCAAAGCCGATTGATATCCTTCATGGCAATCTCTGGACATCGGTCCTGCGTTTTGCCCTTCCGGTTGCAGCCACAGGCATCCTGGAGCAGCTCTCGAACCTGATTGACACGATGATGGTGGGAAGGCTCTCGGGCGATATGGGCACCCTCGGCATGGCTGCCGTCGGCTCGAACACGCCGATCTCTGGCCTTCTGATTGGCCTCTTTGTCGGCATTGCCCTTGGCTCCAACGTGACGATTGCCACTGCTATCGGCAGGCGCGACCAGGATGCGGTCACGAAGGCCGTGCATACCTCCATGCTCATGACCCTTGTGGGCGTTGCTATGACCATCGTCGGAGAGATTGCCGCAGAGCCTCTGCTCAGGCTCCTGCTTGTGCCTGAAGAGACACTTGGCGAGGCAGTGCTGTTCCTGCGTGTCTATTTCCTCGCGCTTCCTGCCATCCTGCTCTACAATCTCGAAGCGGCCATCTTCCGCTCGGTGGGCATCACCCGTCTGCCGCTCCAGGCCCTTGCTATCGCAGCCCTTCTCAATGTGGCCTTCGGCTACCTCTTCATCGGCGTCTTCGGCTGGTTTGTTGTGGGATCTGCGCTAGCAACCGATCTCTGCTATCTTGCGAGTGCACTCATCCTGCTTGTGCGGCTCTTGAAAATCGACTCGCCCATCAGGGTGGAGCCTTCGAAGCTCCACTGGGACGGCCGCTCGGCTGCCCAGATCGTGCGTATCGGCCTTCCTGCAGGCATCCAGAGTGCCGTCTTCTCGCTTGCGAACATCGTGATCCAGTCTGCCATCAACAGTCTCGGCACCACCGTCATGGCAGCATCGAGCGCCGGCATCTCGATCGAGTCGGTCGTCTACAACCTCCTGAACTCCTTCAGCCAGGCCTGCACGACGTTTGTTGGCCAGAACAATGGCGCCCGCCAGCTTGCGCGCTGCCGCTCCGTCTTCAAGGTCTCGCTCGCCGAAGGCTTCATCGCAGACATCACGGTCATCGTCCTTGTCCTCATCTTCGGCCATCAGATGATCGCCCTCTTCAACAGCGATCCTGAGGTCATAGAGCTCGGCTATACACGCATCTCGATCATCATCTCGTCCTACGTATTCTCGATGCTCTATGAGGTGACGAGCGGCTACCTCCGTGGTTTCGGCATCTCTGCCATTCCTGCCATCATCACTTCTGTCGTTATCTGCGGCATCCGCTTCTTCTGGATTGCCTTCGTCTTCCCGGCAGATCCGACCTTCCGCACGATCATGCTTGTCTACCCGATCAGCCTGGCGGCGAACGCCGTCTGCATTGCAGCGCTCGCGCTTTTCCTCCATCCGTCACGCACGGACAAGAAGGCAGATGCTCCGAAGGCTCAGGCATAGCTGCCAGCAACATGGCTTCCTGCCACAGCAAAGGCCCCGGCTGCAGAATGCGCTGCAGCCGGGGCCTGGTCGTTGATCGGAAGTGTCCGCTAGCCCTTGAGCCAGGTGACATTGGCCACGCTGTAGAGCGGGATGAAGGGAAGAAGGATCGGCGTCTTCTTCACATAGGCCTGATACTCGGGGTCTTTCCCATAGTTCCTGTTCTGCCTGAGCTCGAGCCTGCGGGCGCCGCCGAACATCACATAGACGATGCCAGCATATCCTGCCAGGGCAAAGATCCACTGGAATGGCCCTTCGAGTGCCGTGAGGCCGGAGATGAGGACGCCTGTCCAGGTCAGGACCTCGCCGAGATAGTTCGGGCAGCGCACGAAGGAGTAGAGTCCCTTGTCGCAGAAGCGTCTGGGGTTGACCTTCTTCTGGGCGCTCTTCTGGAGGTCGGCAGCAGACTCGAGGACGATGCCTGAGAGCATCAAGACAGCACCGATATAGGTCGAGACGTCGGCAGCTGTCCCATTCGCGATGCGGAAGAAGACAGGGGAGGCCTCAGCCGCATAGAGGAGCGCACAGACTGCCCAGATGAGGATACGGATGGGAAGCGAGAGCCCAGAGCCGTCATTCACCTGCGTCTTCATCACATGGTTATAAGCCTTGCTCCTGCGCTCTCGGATGAGGAGATAGAGGCCAAGCCTCATCCCATAGAACACCATGAGCCCTGCCATCAGGAAGAGGACAGGCGAGGTGGCAGGGGTGGCCGCTGCAAAGACGGTCAGCGCCACACCGATCGCTGCCATGGAGAAGCCGTAGCCAAGCGAGATGAACCAGACGAACTTGTGGAAGCCAATCGAGCTCACGACGAGGCCGATCAAGAAGAGTGTCCAGATGCTCATGGAGCCTCCTGAGTTGAATTGGTTGCATGCTTTAACGAGCTATCAAGTATATGCTTGTTCCGTACCCGCAGATGCGTGTTTCAGGAAGGCGGAAGGGTTATGGAGCAGAAACAGGGAAAGGTGTTGCCGGACGCAGAGGTGCCCGAGGGCTTCACGGTGACGCTTGCGCTTGAGGATGCCGTGCCGGTCGTGCTCTTCTGCCTGGCCACCATCTCCATGGGCCGTGCCATACAGAGCCCGCTCTTCGTCCTCGGCGCCTCTATTGCCTTCGCAGCAGGAGCCTTGAAGGTCGCCTGGAAGCTCGTGATGGCCTTGGGCCACAGGAATATCCCTCTTCTGTCCCGCCAGATGCGCTATGTGATGCCTCTTGGCTTCCTTCTTATGGCAATCGGCCTCATCGTGCAGCGCGGTGCAGCGGGTGCGCTGATACTGCGCATGCTCGAGCTCCCAAGCCTTCCCTTCACGCTTGCCTGGGCAGCCCTCATCTGCCTCATGGTCCATTTTGCCCGCACGAAAGACCAGCTCGACAGCGCAAGCAACTGGAAGGAGCAGGGGACGAACAGCGCAGCACAGCTTGCCTTCCTTGTCTCTGTGCTGCTTGCGAGCATGTGAGACGTGGGAAGAGGGGAGCGGCCAGGCACTGCATCGCTCTCTGTCATGATTTCCCTGCATTTCGGGTAGGCTGAGAGTGTGACACTTCCGGCAGCTCTGCTGCCCTGATGCTTGAGGAGCCATGAGAGATATGATGTGGCCTGAACCGATCGTGACCGAACGCCTGACGCTTCGCCCCTGGAGGAAGGACGATGCCGATGCGCTCTTTGCTGCTGCCTCCGACCCTGCCATCGGCATCCCCTGCGGCTGGCCACCCCACAGAACGCCCGCGGATTCTGCGGCAGCGCTCGAGTCTGTCCTTATGAAGCCGGAGTGCTATGCGATATGCCTGCGTGCCTCCAGGACGCCGGATGCGCCCGTCGGTGCCATCAGCCTCAGGAAGGAGGACAAGGATGTCCCGATTGCGGCAGATGAGGCAGAGCTCGGCTACTGGATTGCAAAGCCCTACTGGAATGCCGGCTACATGACGGAGGCCGTCCAGGCTCTTGAGCGCCATGCCTTCCTGGACCTGGGCCTCTCTGCACTCTGGGCAGCCAGCTATACGGAGAACCCGGCAAGCGCTGCTGTGCAGAAGAAGGCGCATCTCACGTTCCATCACCACCAGGACTGCTCACTCGACCTTATGGGCAAGACACATGGCCTCGAGGTGAGCCGCATCACGCGCACGGAGTGGGAACGTGCTATCACCGCAGATCCGACGGGCAAGGACTACCGCGGCAAGCAGCAGGCAGAAGCATCGCGGGTCATGGCGGAAATGCCGCTCATCTCTCAGGTGCGCTCGGGAGGCCAGACCGGAGCCGACCGAGGAGGCCTTGATGCCGCACGCGAGGCTGGCGTCCCCATCTGCGGGTGGTGCCCGCCGGGTGGCTTGGCAGAGGACTTCCCCGAGGCACCAGGTCTCATGAAGCTCTACCCCGAGCTCCAGGAAGGCCATGCTCCCGGCTATGTGGAGCGTACGGCCTGGAATGTGCGCGACGCCCATGCGACCTTGATCGTCTCGCCGGGAGGGATCGAGCCCCTGAGCGGCACGGAGATGACAAAGATCTTCGCAGAGCGCTTCGGGCGTCCTGTGCTCGTGCTTGAAGGCGACAACATCGAGGACGATGCAGCGGCCGCGCTGGGCTGGCTCCGTGGCCTCGATATGCTGGGCTTGACGCTCAATGTCGCAGGACCCCGCGAGTCGAAGATGCCAGGCACCTACCAGAAGACGAAGGACATCGTCGCAGCCCTTCTTGCAGCTCAGAGAAGCGACAGCACGATATAGGCAGCGATGCCGCCGACGCAGCACCAGAGCATGGACTTCGTCTTGGCAGCGATAAGGCAGACGACAGCAGATGCCAGCAGCGGCATGAGGCCAGGCCAGACACCTGAGGCAAACATCGTGGGCGAGAGCAGGTCGTTTGCCACAAGGGCTGCAAAGACCGCGGTCGGAATATAGCTCAGCGCCTCCTCGACGCGGGGAGGAAGGCTCCTGCCCTGGAGGAGCGCTACGGGAAGCATGCGGCAGCAGAAGATGAAGGCAGAGCAGACAAGCCAGATGATCAAAAAGTCGGTCGTGCTCATGCCTGGTCCCTCCTTACAGCTGCTGCGATGAGTCCTGCGGCAACGCCGACGAGTGCCGCTATGGGCACGGCGGCGCCTGCTGCCCCTGCGGACTTTGCAAGGAAGACAGAAAGCGCTGCTGCCAGAGCCACGACGATGGAGGTCCTGTCCTTCAGCTGTCCTGACAGCAGATAGATGAAGAGGCTTGTCATTGCAAACGATGCGACCGCCGTAGGTATATTGGCTGCGCTTCCTATGACAGCACCGGTGGCGACAGATACTGACCAGGTCAGAAGCAGGATGATATCGAGTGTGAAGGCATGGCGGAAAGACCAGGTGTTGCCCTCTGCGAGCTTGCCCAGGGTGATGCCGTAAGCTTCCTCGGTATAGGTCGAGGCAATGGCAAGAGACTCGCGCTTCGAGAAGCGGGCCAAGGCAGGGGCGAGCGATGCCGAATAGAGGGCAAAGCGCGAGGAGACGGCACAGACGGAGATGGCAAGCGAGGCGATAGGCGTTCCCTGGAGCCAGAGGTTCGATATCATGAACTGCCCCGATCCCGAGAGATAGGTAGCGGAGAGCAGGAAGCACTCGAGTCCGTTCATGCCCGCCTGGTCGGCGAGCACGCCGCAGGCAAGGCCGACAGCGACATAGGAGAGCATGACAGGCCAGGCGACGGCGAGGATCTCTGGAAATACGGATGAGCGATTCTTTGAAGCAGGGACCATGGCATGGCTTTCAGAAGGGCGAATGTGCATAAAGTGCATGAAGCGTAGCATACGTGCGGGCGGGCAGGCTTCCAGGAAATGCCGATATCCAGATATCCAAGGGAGATATTGGCCGCTCTGACCGATCTGTGTCTGAGGTAAGATGGCTCAGAACCAGAAAGGATCTCAATGACCCATACCTCGAAGCATCCGCAAGCGCTCCACCATCCCCATGATCTGCATCCTGGCCATCCCCTCATGGTCTTCGATGACTTCTGCTTTGCCTATGAGAACAGACCGGTGCTCTCGCATATCGACCTCACGATCGATGCGGGGGATTCGGTCGTGCTGATGGGGGACAACGGCTCCGGCAAATCGACTCTTCTCAAAGCCATGTGCGGCCTCATCTTCCCGGCAGAAGGCACCTATCGCTTCGACGGCGAGGTCGTGGATAGCAAGAGCATGAAAGATCCGCTCTTCTCGAAGCGGCTCCACCAGAGGGTCGGCTTCATCTTTCAGGACTCGGACTCCCAGCTCTTCTGTGCAAGTGTCGAGGAGGAGATAGCCTTCGGACCCCGGCAGATGGGGCTTTCCAGCTCCGAGGTGGAGCGGCGCGTGAACGATGTGATGCATCTCCTCAAGATCGAGGACCTCAAGGAGCGCGCTCCCTGGACGCTTTCGGGAGGAGAGCAGAAGAAGGTCGCTATCGCCTCCGTGCTCTCGATGAACCCGGATGCCTACTGCTTCGATGAGCCGATGAGCGGACTTGACCAGAAGTCGCGCGAATGGCTGCTCGGGTTCCTCAAGAGTCTCAAGTCAGCAGGCAAGACCCTCATCGTCGCGACGCATGACCAGTCGCTTGCAGATGAGGTGGCAGACTATTTCGTCTATTTCGGGGACTATCACGGCTACGAGGACAGGCCCCATATCCATATCAACAGGTACCCTGAGAAGGAGGACTAGGCTTCCTTCTCTGCGGCAAGTGCCTGGCCCAGGCGCCTGTAGTGCAGGAAGACCCCCTCATCGGCGAGTGCCCTGATCTCGTCTCTTGTGGCAAGGCGGACCGCTGTGGCTTCGCGCTCCTGGAGCTTCACATCTGCGAGCGTGAAGTCGAGGTGCAGATGGTAGATGTCGACGATATAGGAGTCTCCGCGCTCGGCATCGTCGTTCCTATAGCGCCAGATGGGCGTGGCGTCCTGGGGCACATCGAGCCCGACCTCTTCCTTCACTTCGCGGGTCACGGCTTCAAGCGAGGTCTCGCCTGAGCGCACGCCGCCGCCTGTGACTTCCCACCAGCCGGCAGCCCACTTCTTGTCAAGCGCGCGCTGGGTGATGAGGATGCGGCCCGAAGGGTCTTCTATGAGGGCAAGGACATAGAGCATGTAACGGCCCGGAGCCAGGAAGGTGCCACGAGGAGCCGTCTCGCCGGTCTTCGTGCCGTCTGCGTTATAGATGTCTATCGTCTCTGCCATCAGAGGTCCAACTCTCCTTCTGCCGCCTGGAGTGCCGGCGTGAGGTCGATGTTCAGATCCACGCTGCCCTGGATGCCATTGACGGTGCCGGTGTTCGTGTACTGCCACATCGTGAAGGCGACGCTTGTCGTCGGCGTGGCGGAGTACTGCGCCATCCAGAATCCGTACTGGGACAGCCTGTCGAGGTTGTACATGTTCGTGAGGTCGGAGGAGCTGCAGTAGATGGCAGCCTTGTAGCCGGCATCCTCGATCGTGCTGCAGAAGGCAGCAGCGATGCTCGTGCGCTCCTGGGTCGTCAGGCCAAAGGCACGGTCTCCCGCGACCGGCTCGAAGTCGAAGATGACGGGGTAGGAGAGCTGGGCGCCATTCAGCTGCTCGAGCACGAACTTCGCCTCGGTCACGGCCTCGTCTTCTGTCGTTGCCTGGGAGTAGAAGTAGGCACCGACGCCGAGTCCTGCCTCCTTGGCACCGGCAAGATTCCTCGAGAACGAGTCATCGACGACGATTGCATCGTTCGCTGTGCCGTGGGCACCGATGCGGATGATTGCATAGTCGATGCCATCTGCCCTGACCTTCGCCCAGTCGATCGTGCCGTTGTGCTCGGAGACATCGATGCCTTCGCGCGAGAGCGTGACGTCGGAGCCGTCAGATGCTGTCCCGACGTAGATGAAGTTGCCGTTGGCATCGGTCGTGAGATTCGACCAGTCATACGGATTGCTGTAGAGGAAGCGCGACTTGTCGACCGCCAGGCTCACGGTGCCAGAAATCGGATAGGAGCCATCGCCTGCTGCCGTCTGGATGTCGGAGGTGTCATCTGCATCCGTGTTTGTGACATCGCTCACAGCATTCTCGACGATCTCTGCTGCCTTGAAGCTCGGGTCAGTGAAGACCACGACGATTGCGACGCCGATAACGATGAGGGCGATGAAGAAGGCAAACGGGAAGATGTGACGGCGCCTCTGTGCTGGGCGCCTCATATGTCTGTCATCGGGACGGGTGCCGCGCGGACGCGGTGCCGGACGTGCCTGCTGGAAGCCGGATGCGCTCCTCGGCGTTGCGGCATAGCGGCTGCTGGAGCTCCGCGGAGCGGTGCTCCTGGCAGAAGAGGTGCTGCGTGCAGACGTCGTGCGGGTGCTTCCGTAAGGGCGGGGCGTGTAGGAGCCTCTAGCTGATGAGGTCAGGGCGCTTGCCTGGTATCTCTGGGACGCAGCAGAGGGCCTCTGGGCAGAGGGACGCGATGTGCGGGCATGCGGTTCTGCGGCATACGAAGGCCGCCCCGAAGCGGTGTACGGCTTCGGGGCATATGCGCGAGAGCTTGTGTCTGTTCGGTTATAGCTGCGGTTCGTGCTGCGTTGTGCTGTGTTTCTCGAGCTCTGGCGCGGTGTCGGTGTGGTGTGTCGTCTTCCTTGCACCTATGCTCCGTCGTGCCTGCCAAAATCCTGAGAATGACCTCAGAATATTCTAGAAGCTTGTCTGGGCCTTGCATAGAGCTATGGACGTTCTCGACAAAAAGGACAGCCATTAATTCTCATGGCTGAAACGCAGATGGCAGGCATGGAACTGCCTGGAGAATTTGGCAGCTGTTATCCAATATTTCTGTCTGAGGGAAATGGGGCATAGGGCAGATTGGAGAGACCTTGCCTTCTGGGGTGCAGGGGGCGCAGCTTGCCTGTCCGGCATCTGGCAAGCAGCCTCCATTCAGCTTCATGCTGCCTGGATGTCGGAAAATGGGGAGAATATTGCGGGCATGCGGCTTTGGTTACAGCTTGCGCATGGAAATGTTACAAGCCTGAGAGATGCTTGACCGTGCATTCGTTTGGCGGTTTCCTGTCAATGGCGCATCCCTTGCATATCCAATAATGGCAGGGAGCCCAAGCTACCATCCCAACTCTTCAAAGGAGCCAGCCATGTCCTTCGTCCTGCCTGCCTACCATGAGCCCGATTTCACAGATCCGAAGCTCCGCCAGGCACCCGATGCCACAACTGCCCGTGTCATCAAGGACGGCGTCGCTCCTGAAGGCTTCCACAGCACCTCGATGTATCCCGAGTACTTCAAGCTCGGCGGCAAATGGGTGCTTGCCCAGGAGAGCAGGATGGACTCTTCGGTCGTCGTCTGCCCGGATGGCTCGCTCGACGTCGTCGAGAACAGGAACCTCAAGGCAGGGCAGAAGATTGTGATTGGACGCACCGAGGATGGCTCTGAAGGCATCCTCGTGCATACGAAGGGCTTCTCGTCTGGAGAAGACGATGAGGACGCAGGCGAGTTCGTGTTCCGCCAGGGCAGGAGCCGCGAGACCTCCTATGCAAGGGACTACGACAAGCTGGTCGATCTTCTGCGCTATGAGCATGACCACGGCTTCGTGCTCTGGGTCATGGGTCCGGCCTTTGCCTTCGACTACGATGCCCGCCGTGCCATGCAGGCCATGATCGACGCGGGGTATGTGAACGGCGTGCTTGCAGGAAACGCGCTTGCGACCCATGACCTCGAGGCAGCGACCCTCCATACGGCGCTTGGCCAGGACATCTATACGCAGAAGTGCCAGCCCTCAGGACACCACAACCACCTCGATGTGATCAACCGCGTCAGGAGGTCCGGCTCCATTCCGCAGTTCATCGAGGACCAGCATGCCGATAACGGCATCATGTATGGCCTTGTGAAGAACAATGTCCCGTTCGTGCTCACAAGCTCGATCCGCGATGACGGCCCGCTTCCTGAGGTCATTGCAGATGCCTATGAGGGCCAGACGCAGATGAGGAACCTCATCCGCCAGTCCACGACGGTCATCTGCCTCGCGACGATGCTCCATACGATCGCAACGGGAAACATCACCCCGAGCTTCCGTGTGCTGCCTGATGGCACCGTGCGCCCCGTCTATCTCTACGCGGTCGATGCGGCCGAGTTCGTCTTGAACAAGCTGCAGGACAGAGGCTCCCTTTCTGCCACGACGATTGTCGCGAACGTCCAGGACTTCATCACGATCGTGTCGCGCGGCCTCGGGGTCTTCCCGAAGGACTAGCCTTAGCTCCTGAACGGACTAGACTGGAGCTGTCGCAGATCTATCCGCTTGAGGGGAGCGGCATATATGAGCACATTCCTGAACCGCACGCATGTCTATGGGCCGGTGCATAGCCGCAGGCTTGGCCTTTCGCTCGGCGTGAACATGAATCCGCTCGACGGCAAGCACTGCACGTTCGACTGCATCTACTGCGAGCTTGGCACGAACGAGCTGAGGCATACGGCAACGCCCTTCCCGAAGGCAGAAGAGATTGCGCGCGCCTTGGAGGAGCGCCTCGCCGAGCTTGCCTGTGACGGCACCGTGCCCGACGCAATCACGCTTGCCGGAAACGGCGAGCCGACGGAGAACCCCGAGTTCCCGGAGATGGTGGAGCGTGCGCGTGCGCTTCGCGACCGCTTCTGCCAGAAGGCAAAGATTGCCGTCCTCTCGAATGCGACGTTTGCTGCAGTGCCGAAGGTGCATGAGGCGCTCGAGCAGGTGGACATGAATATCTTGAAGCTCGACTCGGTCGACCCCGAGTTCATCCGCCTCGTCGACAGGCCGCACATCCCTTACGACGTGGAGGCTGTGATCGATGCAATCGCTTCCTTCAAAGGCCATGCCATCGTGCAGACGATTTTCCTCACGGGCGATGTCGAGGGCGTGCATATCGATGATACCGTGCCCGAGCTCGTGGATCCGTGGCTCGACGCGCTTGCCCGCATCAAGCCGGAGGAGGCCATGATCTACACGATTGCCCGCGAGACGGCGCTTCCGGGCCTTCAGAAAGCAGCGCCCGAGGTCCTCGATGCTATCGCTGCCAAGGTCGAGAAGCTTGGCATCCCCTGCGAAGTCGCGTACTAGAAGGCAGAACAGACAGAAAAGAGGGGAGCCCGGACCTGCGCGTCCGGGCTCCCCTCAGCATGTCTGGAGCTTCTTGCTTATGCGCGGTCGGCGACAGCCTTTGCGACGACATCTGCAACGCTCTTGTCGAGCGCAGACGGGATGATGTAGTCGGGAGCGAGCTTGTCCTCCGGCACAAGTCCTGCGATAGCCTCGGCAGCGGCGACCTCCATGTCCTCCGTGATCTGGGAGGCGCGGGCCTTGAGAGCGCCCTTGAAGATGCCCGGGAAGACGAGGACGTTGTTGATCTGGTTCGGGAAGTCGGAGCGGCCGGTTGCGACGACCTTGGCGCCGGCTGCGAGCGCCTCGTCCGGCATGATCTCAGGCGTCGGGTTCGCGCAGGCAAACACGATGCCATTGTTCATGGAAGCGACCATGTCCTTCGTGAGAAGGCCCGGCTTCGAGACGCCGATGAAGATGTCGGCACCCTTGATGACATCAGCGAGCGTGCCCTCTTCATGATTCTTGTTCGAGATCTTGGCAATCTCTTCCTTGACGGGGTTCAGGCTGTCCCTGCCCTCATAGATGGCGCCATGGCGATCAGTCAGGATAACGTCGCCGAAGCCCATGTGGATGAGGAGCGTGGCGATTGCGATGCCTGCTGCGCCTGCACCGGACATGACGATCTTGAGGCTGCCCTTCTGCTTGCCCGTGACCTTGAGGGCGTTGATGAGGCCGGCGGCCGTGACGATGGCGGTGCCGTGCTGGTCATCATGGAAGACGGGGATGTCGCACATCTCCTTCAAGCGCTTCTCGATCTCGAAGCAGCGCGGTGCGGCAATGTCTTCGAGGTTGATGCCGCCGAAGGACTTGGAGATCAGATAGACGGTCTCGACGAACTTGTCCACATCGTGGGTATCGACGCACAGAGGAATGGCATCGACATCGCCGAACTCCTTGAAGAGGAGGCACTTGCCCTCCATGACGGGCATGCCGGCGGCAGGTCCGATGTCACCCAAGCCCAGCACTGCCGTGCCGTCGGTGATGACGGCGACGAGGTTGCCGCGGCGCGTGAGCTCCCACGACTTCTGGTAGTCTGCCTGGATCTGGCGGCAGGGCTCAGCGACACCCGGCGTATAGAGCAGCGCCAGATCCTCGTTGGTCTCAGCCTTGGCGCGGGCAACGACCTCGATCTTGCCATGGAGCTTCTCGTGGAGCTCCAGGCTCTTCCTGCTGGTTTCGTCCATGGTGCTAAACCATCTCCTCAGGTCTCATGACCTTGTCGAATTCCTCCGCCGTGAGATAGCCAAGCGCAAGGCAGGCATCCTTCAGCGAAGTCCCTTCTGCATACGCCTTGTGGGCCACTTTCGCAGCCCGCTCATATCCAATATAAGGGTTCAGGCACGTCACGAGCATCAGGGAATTATGCAAATTGCTCTGCATCTTGTCCCTGTTTGCAGCTATGCCTGAGACGCAGTGGATATCGAACGAATGGATTGCATCGGCCAGGAGCCTCACCGACTGGAGGTAGTTGTAGGCTATGACGGGCATGAAGACATTGAGCTCGAAATTGCCCTGGGAGGCCGCAAAGCCGATAGCGGCATCGTTGCCCATGACCTGGACGGCGACCATCGTGACTGCCTCGCACTGGGTCGGGTTCACCTTGCCAGGCATGATGGAGCTGCCGGGCTCGTTCGCAGGAATCGTGATCTCGCCCAAGCCAAGCCTGGGGCCCGAGGCAAGCCAGCGCACGTCGTTTGCGATCTTCATAAGGTTCGCAGCCAGAGCCTTCACGGCGCCGTGGCTGAAGACGATGGCATCCTTGCCGGTCAGGGCATGGAACTTGTTCGGATCGGTCACGAAGGGCTGGCCGGTCAGCGCTGCCACCTTCGAGGCAACAAGCTTGTCGAAGCCTTCTGGGGCATTGAGTCCGGTACCCACGGCGGTGCCGCCGAGCGCGAGCTTAAGAAGTCCTGGAAGCGAGGCCTCGATGTCCTCGATGCCTGCCTCGACCAGGCCGCGCCAGCCCGAGATCTCCTGGCTGAAGGCGATAGGCACGGCATCCTGGAGATGCGTACGTCCGCTCTTCACGATGCCTTCGTTCTCCTTCTCGAGGCGCTTCAAGGTCTCGACGAGGTTTCTGGCCTCTGGCAGGAGCTCCTCTTCGAGTGCCAGGACCGCAGCGATATGGAGTGCTGTCGGGAAGGTGTCGTTCGAGGACTGCGAGCGGTTCACGGAATCGTTCGGGTGGAGCACCTTCATGCCGGCAATCTGGTTGCCACGGTTTGCAAGCACCTCGTTCATGTTCATGTTGCTCTGGGTGCCAGAGCCTGTCTGCCAGACCTTGAGCGGGAACATGTCGTCGTGCTGGCCGGCCAGGACTTCATCTGCTGCCTGGCCGATGAGCGTGGCCTGCTCTTCTGTGAGGCAGCCGAGCTCGGCATTTGCCTGGGCTGCCGCTTTCTTGAGGAGGGCGAAGGCACGGATGATGCCCTTGGGCATCGTCTCCGTCCCGATTCTGAAGTTCTCGTAGGAGCGCTCGGTCTGCGCTCCCCAGAGGGCCCAGGCGGGAACCTCGACCTCTCCCATGGAATCGTGCTCGATGCGCGTGGAGCCGTCCATAGCTGCCTCCTTATGTAGGAAAACTCCTGCTACCTTAGCACGTAAGCGGTCTTCTGATGGGTGCATCCGGACAAGCAGATGGTGCCTGTTCTGTCTGCACTCTGCTTCAGGTCTGAAGAATGCATCGCTGCGCCGCAGCAGAATGGAGCTATGGGAACTTCTGCATCCGGAAGGCGGCTGCCATGGAACATGGAAAGGACGAAAGTGAAGGCCAGAGAATGAAGGTGCAGCTGCCTCCCGCACCGCGAGATATCGACTGCAGCAGGATGGGTGCAGAGGAGTTCCATGCACATATATGCCGTGGCTATGAGGACTGTCTTGCAGGAAGGGTCCGGCCTCCGAAGAGGCCTTCGCAGAGTTCCGCGAACGCCTGAAGCGGAGGGGTGTCGACCCGGCTTGCCAGCAGGAGCAGTGCCATCAAAAATGAGATGATTTCCGTGCCGATTATGAGCATGTTTCGCGTGCTCTGACGCTTCTGTGGAGACAAGTCCTGTTTGCTAGGATAGGTCCGTCCAATGCAAGGAGGCATGCACATTGAAACCGATCGTTTGCATCACACCGTCGCTCTTCCAGGGTCCCGACAAGGGCCATCAGCTCATCAACATGAAGTACGCGAAGATGGTGCGGCGCGCCGGTGCGCTTCCTGTCATGTGCGACTATCCAACGGATCCTGCTGAGGTGTCAGAGCTCCTTGACGGGTGCCAGGGACTGCTCCTTACCGGCGGCTACGATATCGATCCTGCCCGCTACGGCGAAGAGCGCCTCGAGTGCACGAATGAGCCGCATAAGGACCGCGATGACTCCGAGTTCGAGCTTGTGCGCCAGGCTGTCGAACGCGACATGCCGATCTTCGCTATCTGCCGTGGCATCCAGGTGCTCAATGTCGCCTTCGGCGGCATGCTCTGGCAGGATGTGAAAGTCCAGGGTGCGACCGATTTCAACCATGCCCAGTTCGAGACGCCGGAGAAGCTTGTCCACAGCGTGAAGCTCGTGGAGGGGACGCCAATCCAGGCTGCGATGGGGAAGACGGAGATCGAGGTCAACTCCTGCCACCATCAGGCCATCAAGGAGCTTGCCCCTGCCTTCGAGGTTGCTGGCACCTCGCCTGATGGCATCATCGAGGCAGCTTGGATGCCGGAAAAGCGTTTCGTCTGGGGCGTGCAGTGGCATCCCGAGTCGCTCTTCTGCACCTATCCGGAAGAGATGGCGCTCTCTGACGCCTTCGTGGCAGCCTGCCAGAAGTAGGCAGGCTCCCTTCTCAGAACAGCATAGATTCCCTCAGGCAGCCTGTCTTTTGCACGGCAGGCTCTGTGCAGCTGACGTCTCAGCGTGCAGGATGGTTCAATTTGCGATAGTCTTTGCAGGGTATGAATGCACTTCTATGTGTCTTCGGGATAACGTCCCGGAGCCCTGAGGAGGATTTCCGTTGAACCGTACGAAGATCGCCCAGCTCTACAAGGAGCCGGACACATTCGGTGGCAGCTCTGTCACCTGCGCAGGCTGGGTCCGTTCCATCCGTGACATGAAGAACTTCGGCTTCGTCGTCCTGAACGACGGCAGCTGCTTCAAGGACCTGCAGGTCGTCCTCAACAAGGACGCACTCGGCGAGGATGTCTATCAGAACATCGTGTCTCAGAATGTGGGAGCAGCGCTTATCGTCACCGGCACGCTCGCGCTCACGCCAGACCGTCCACAGCCCTTCGAGCTCCAGGCTGCCGAGATCACGGTCGAAGGCACGTCTGCTCCTGACTACCCGATGCAGAAGAAGCGTGCGACGCGCGAGTTCCTGCGCACGCAGCAGCACCTCCGTTCCCGCACGAACCTCTTCCGTGCCGTCTTCCGCGTCCGCTCTGTCGCAGCCTATGCCATCCACACGTTCTTCCAGGAGCGCGGCTTCGTCTATGTGAACACGCCGATCATCACGGCATCCGATGCAGAGGGTGCCGGCGAGATGTTCCGTGTCACGACGCTCGACCTCGCGAATGTTCCGAAGAACCCTGATGGCACGGTCGACTGGTCGAAGGACTTCTTCGGCAAGCCGACGAACCTCACGGTCTCCGGCCAGCTCCAGGCAGAGAACTTCGCAATGAGCTTCGGCGATGTCTACACGTTCGGACCGACGTTCCGTGCCGAGAACTCGAATACGAGAAGGCATGCTGCCGAGTTCTGGATGGTCGAGCCGGAGATGGCATTCTGCGACCTCGAGGGCGACATGGAGTGCGCCGAGGCCATGCTCAAGTTCGTGATCCGTACGGTCATGGACCAGTGCCCGGATGAGCTCGACATGTTCAACCGCTTCGTCGACAAGGGCCTCAAAGACCGTCTCGAGCATGTTGCCAGCTCCGACTTTGCCCGCGTGAGCTACACCGACGCAATCAAGATCCTCGAGGATGCCGTGAAGGAAGGCCACAAGTTCGAGTACCCTGTAAGCTGGGGCATCGACCTCCAGACCGAGCACGAGCGCTACCTCACGGAGCAGCACTTCAAGCGCCCGACCTTCGTCACGGACTACCCGAAGGAGATCAAGGCCTTCTACATGCGCGCAAACGACGATGGCAAGACCGTCGCTGCGGTCGACTGCCTCGTGCCGGGCATCGGCGAGATCATCGGTGGCTCCCAGCGCGAGGAGCGCTACGACCTGCTCCGTGCGCGCATCGAGGAGCTCGGCATGGACGAGAGCCAGTACCGCTACTACCTCGACCTCAGGAAGTATGGCGGGTGCCGCCACGCCGGCTTCGGTCTCGGCTTCGAGCGTCTCGTGATGTATCTCACGGGTGTCGACAACATCCGCGACGTGCTTCCGCACCCGCGTACTGTGGGCAACGCAGACTTCTGATCCAGAACCTTCGATAGCTGCAGAAGGGGGCGCAGTTCACTTGGAGCTGCGTCCCCTTCGTCTGTCTGGATGAATTGCTTCCTGGATGAATTGCTTCTAGTAGAGCGGAAGCTTCCCTGTGAGCGGATCGATCTCTTCGGCTGAGAGCGGCTCGAAGGCAAGGCAGGTATAGGTCGGCTCGCCGTGGAACTCCGTGAAGCCGGCATCCCTGATGAGGGCGACGATGAAGCCAAGTTCGCGTCCCTTGGCGGCAAGGTCCAGGAGCTCTTCTTCTGAGTCCACATAGACGCAGACCTTTGCGACACCGGCGTCGAACCAGTCGGAAAGCGGTGTATGGTCGCTCTCCGGATGGTCGAGCGCCACCCAGGAGGGGGCGCCGTCCTCATCTCTTAGCACGCGCACCTCATCGAGCCTGCCTTCGCGTGCCAGCGCCATGAGCGTGGCCTCGACGCAGGCATGCCCTGCCTGTGCAGCGATCTTTCCCTTGCGCATCTTGAGGTCGCGGCGCATCACGATCATCTGCTTTGCCTTGTAGGACGAGCTTCCCATGGATGGACTCCTTCTGCTGGTTTCTATTGGCGGGCCGATACGTAGCTGTGGTCGACGGTGATCTTTGGCACTGCATCCTTCTTGTGGGACTTGACGATAGCGGAGATCTCGCGCTTGAGCTCTTCGTCAGACATCTCGAGCGAGAACGGCTTCACGACGTCGAAGATCACGTTCGTGTGGGTAGGGCCGGGAACGCATCTCAGGTCGTGGACCGTGATGGCAGGATCGATCGTTTTCACGTGCTCGGCAATCCAGTTCCTCAGGTCCTTGACCTCAGGGTCGTCGGTCACGATCGGGTCGAGGTGGAGGGAGATGATGAGGCCCTCCTTGTCCTTGAAGTCCTGCTCGATGTTGTCGAGCGTGTCGTGGCTCTCCATGACAGACTCTTCTGCTGGCATCTCGACATGGGCGCTGGCAAACTGCCTGCCCGGGCCGTAGTCGTGGACCATCAGGTCATGCGTTCCCAGGACCCCCGGATAGCTCATGATCGTGTCGTGGATGTGCTGGACATACTCGGCCGAAGGAGCCTGGCCCAGAAGCGGGCTGATCGTATCTTTCACAAGCTGGGCGCCGGAGACGAGGATGAAGACGCCGACAGCGCAGCCGCATATGCCATCCAGGTCCACACCCCAGAGGTAGGAGATGAGAGAGGTTGCAAGGACGGCAGATGTCGTTATCACATCGTTTCTGGCGTCGACAGAGGTTGCCTGCAGGGTCTCGGAGTCGATCTTCCTGCCGACGAGCTTGTTGAAGTGTGCCATCCAGAGCTTCACGGCAATCGATCCCAGAAGCACGACGACAATGGCCCAGCCGAACTCGACAGGCTCGGGGTCCAGGATCTTCCTCACCGAGGAATTGATGAGCTCGAGGCCGACGGCGCAGACCATGACAGCGACGACAAGGCCCGCAAGGTACTCGAAGCGGCCATGGCCATAGGGGTGGCCTTCATCTGCCGGCCTGCTTGCAAGCTTGAAGCCGATCAAGGACACGATGCTGCTTGCCGCATCGGAGAGGTTGTTCACGGAGTCGGCGACGATGGAGACAGAGCCTGCGATGAAGCCGACCGTGCCCTTGCCGAGAGCAAGCAGGATGTTGAGGACGATGCCTATGAGCGAGGCAGTGTTTCCGGCATGCGTCCTTTCCTCTGGTGTGGGATTCTCAGGAATGGATGCTGCGATATGGGAAGCAATGAAGGGTGTCATTGCCATTTTCTCCTTTCAGGGACTCGACGTCCGAAGAGTTGACTATAGGGCCTTTGGTCACCTCTTTGTCACACAAGTGCAGATAATTGGCGAAATATGCATCCGACATGCAGGAAGGGCAGGAGCGGCACGTCCGCTCCTGCCCTTCCAGACACTCGCGCTGCAGTTTCCCGTCAGAGCTCTATCTCCTCGCCAGGCTTCAGGAGCAGGGCGCTCGAGACGAGCTTCGCAAAGCGCAAAGCAAGCTCTTCTGAGTAGAGCTTGCCAGGATTCAGATGGATCGGCGTCACATGTCGGGCCTTCAGGATATTGGCGCAGCGTGCTGCCTCGTCGATGTTCATGTTGAAGATGCCATCGCCGGGAAGGAAGGCATAGTCGATATGCATCTTCGAGAGCTCATCCTTCATCTGGTCTGTGTAGGAGGTGTCGCCCGAGAACCAGAGCGTCTTGCCATCGACCTTCACGAGGAAGCCGACACACTCATCCTTCGGATGGTTCGCATTCTCGGCGATGGTGGCTTCGACCGTGAAGGGGCCGAAGGTCTTCGCAACATAGGTATCAGGGTCGGGGTGGGCATCCATGTTCTGCCAGACGACGCATCCCGGCTTTCTGGCGGGAAGATCGAGCGCGTTGTGGTCGTAGTGCTGATGCGTCACGAGGATGAGGTCTGCCGGCTTGTCGTAGCCCTCTCCGGCATAGGGGTCGATATAGCAGACGGCTCCCGAATCCGAGGTGAGCCTCAGGCTTCCGTGTCCCTGATACAGCAGCTTTCCCATACGTGCCCCTTTCTGCGATGCCTCACTGAACTCGTATGTACCAACATTTCAGCACATTCATTCTTCAAGGCGACTTTTGGCATTTGGCCTGAAGAGGCAGGAAGCGCTTGCGCTACAGGCTACAATTGGAATGTCTTGCATTTTCGGGGGTAGCACCCTCTTATTTGTGCCTGCTTGGCAGGCAATTCCTGGAGGATAAGTGTCTCAACAGATGAAGCCAGCTGCTGCTCAGGCAGGTGCCGGCAGAGCTTCTGCCTCTAAGAAGCCCTATGTCGCCTCGCTCGATGGTCTCAGGGCCCTCTGCGCCCTGGGCGTCGTCTTCTACCATATGGGCCTTGGCTGGTGTCAGGGCGGCCTTCTCGGCGTCACGGTGCTCTTCGTGCTCTCGGGCTATCTTGCGATGGGCGGCCTTCTCCATGAGTTCGAGAAGACCGGCACGATTGCATCGGGCAAGTACTATCTCAAGAGGATCAAGCGCCTCTTGCCGACATCTGTCGTCTACGTCGTCGTGTGTGCAGCTGCCTGCACGCTCCTGTCCCATCAGCTCTTGACGAAGATGCGGCCCGATATCGTGCCATCGCTTCTCATGGTGCTCAACTGGTACAAGATCTTCTCGAACCAGTCCTACTTCGCAGCTGCAGGAGCGCCGTCGCCCCTGACGCACTTCTGGTCGCTTGCAATCGAGTTCCAGTTCTATCTCATCCTGCCGCCTGTGCTCTGCCTTCTTCTCAGGAAGAAGGTCCAGAAGAAGCACCTTGCCATCGGCTTGGGCGTCCTCACCGTCGCCTCTGCTGTCGCAATGGCGCTTCTCTTCGTGCCTGGCGCAGACCCCTCGCGTGCCTACTACGGCACGGATACGAGGGCGCAGAGCCTCCTTCTCGGCTGCCTTCTTGCTATCATCTGGCCCTTCGACAAGATGAGCGCCAAGGCGGCAGGCGACTTCGGCCAGAAGAAGCGCCTCGGCCTCGAGCTGGCAGGTGCGGCCTCCGTCGTCGCCCTTCTCCTTATGATGCGCTTCACGGAGGGCTATACGTCCTTCACCTACTACGGCGGCACGCTCCTGATCTCTGCCATTGCCGCCGTCGCGATCGCTGCCTTGACGCCTTCCGGGACTGCAGCCGCCAAGGTCCTCTCGTGGGGACCTCTTGCCTGGATCGGCAAGAGGAGCTTTGCCATCTATGTCTGGCACTACCTGATCGTGCAGCTCATGGCCTCGCATAACGCGGCCCTGTCGCTTCCGTGGTGGCAGGTCGTGGTCGAGCTTCTGCTCACGTTCATTGCAGCAGAGCTCTCCTATGCGCTTGTCGAGATGCCGCTCCGCCGCCATACGCTCCGCGCGGTCATCCGCCGCGACTTCGTCCGCAGGAAGAAGGATCGCGAGCGCGCCGTGCGAGAGCAGAAGCCCTGCCGTGGCGTGTCGCGCAAGATCCACGCTGCGCTCCTCAAGAGTCCCGTGAAGGTGCCGCAGACCGTCTGCGCCGCTGCTGTCATCGCAATTGCCGTCTTCGGCCTCATCCTCGTCCCGCCCGAGAATGCGATGGGCGGTACGAATGGCGCCCAGCAGGTGAGCGCTGCGACCCTGAAGAAGCCGCTTGTCGACGGCGTCTACGATGTCGTCTTCATAGGAGATTCGGTCTCACTTGGTGCCTCGACGGAGCTCAATGCCTCCTTCCCGCACGGCGTGGTCGACTCTGCTGTGGGCAGGCAGGCATCGGAAGCCCTCGATGTCTATAACAGCTATGCCAGCACCGGCGTTGTCGGGAATACCGTGATCTTCTCGATTGGCTCGAACGGCTACCTCGATGAGGATACGCTCGAGGCAATCTATGAGGCGGTGGGCACTGACAAGGAGCTCTGGTTCGTGAACGACAGGACACCGCGCGACTGGTGCACAGCAAACAACGACCTCCTTGCCTCCTTTGCAGCCGAGCACGAGAACGTCGGCGTGATCGACTGGTACGGCACCTCTGCCAACGAGTCTGGCTGGTTCTGGGACGATGGCACGCACCTTCGCCCGGAAGCTGCCCAGAACTTTGCAGACCTCGTCGTCAGCACGATCGGCTATGAGATTCCGACAGAAGAGAACACGACCTATTCCGTGCTCTTCCTCGGCGATGCCACGAGCATGCAGGCAGCAGACAAGCTTGCTGCCGCCTGGCCGCAGGGCATGGTCGACTGTGCCGCAGGCAGGACCGTCGATGCGCTGAAGGGCGACTGGGAAGGCTATGTGGGTGCCGGTACCGCAGGAAGCAGGGTCGTCGTGGCGCTTCCGACCGATGTGCCTCTCACGAAAGAGGGAGTGGATGCACTCCTTGACAGCATCGGATCTGAGCGTCAGATCTGGCTCGTGAACGGCAGGAGCAATGCTGCCTTCTGCGACTCGAACAACCAGATCATCGCCGATGAAGCTTCCTCTCGTTCCAATGTCCAGCTCATCGACTGGTACAGCGCATCCGAAGGCCAGAGCGGCTGGTTCACGTCAGACGGCGCAAGCCTCACGGATGAAGGTGTCGCTGCCTATGCCCAGACCGTCATCGACGCCGTAGGCGATGTCTCAGGCACGGATGAAGCGGCAGATACCGCCAAGACCGTAACTGAGGGGACAGATGCCACAGCAGCGGGCGCAGCTGCCTAGACGGAGGTCCTGATAGCTACAAGAATGCGGCCGCACCGGGTGTCCGGTACGGCCGCATCTGCTATCTGGAAGAAGCTTTTACTCAGCGCTCAGGAGCGTGATCTCGAAGTTCAGAGCCTTGCCTGCCATCTCGTGGTTCAAGTCCACGAAGATTGAGCTCGGCGTGACCTTGGAGACGACAGCCGGAATAGGCTGGCCCATCGGGCCCTGGAGCATCACATGCTCGCCGACCTTGAGGGAGCGCATGTCCTCGGGCACCTGCTCCATCGGGAACTCGTAGATGAGGTCCTCACGGCGCTCGCCGTAGGCCTCGGAGGGCTCGAGATGGATGTTCACAGTCTGGCCAACCTCCATGTCGCGCACAGCCTCGTCGAAGCCCTTGATCATCTGGCCTGCCATGCAGGTGAACTCGAGCGGCTGGTTCCTGTCATAGGAGGAGTCGAACTTCGTTCCGTCATCAAGCGTGCCGGTGTAGTGGACGCTGACCTTCTTGCCTTCATTGCTCATGTGGGTATATCCAATCCCTCTCCGGTGAATACATGGGTCTAAGTGTACCCGGCTCTCAGCGCCACATGCCATCTCCATAGGAGAGGGGAGCGGCAGATGAAAAGAGCCAGCCTTGCGGCTGGCTCTGGGTTTCGCGCTTCTTGGAATATCTGGATCAGAAGATGCCGAGGAAGAAGTGGACGAAGAGGGCTGCGATGGCAGCGCCGACGAAGGGGGCGATGCCCGGAACGGTCAGGCCGTACTTCCAGTTGTTGTCGCACTTGTCCTTGATCGGGAGCAGCTGATAGGCCATGCGGGGACCGAGGTCGCGGGCCTGGTTCATTGCGAAGCCCGTGATGCCGCCCATGCCCATGCCGATGGCCCAGACAAGGAGGCCGACGCAGATGGCAAGCAGGAGCAGATTGTCGCCTGCATAGTGGGCAATAGCGAGGATGCCGGTGATGAAGAAGAAGGTGCAGAAGGCCTCGCAGAAGAAGTCATGGGAGAGGTTGTTGCGCGTTGGGTTCGTAGAGAAGATGTTGCGCTGGGCAATAGGATCGACCTTGCCGACAGACTCCTCGAACTCATCCTTGTACATGAACCATGCAGCGACAGCGCCGACGAAGCCGCCAAGCATCTCGGCAATGACATAGGGGATGAACATGGACCAGGGCACGAGGCCGAGGATGCACTGTGCCAGTGCCATGGCGGGATTCATGCAGATGGAGCCGCCGAAGATGAAGAGGCACACAGAGATGCCGAAAGACCAGGTCGTGATTGCGAACATATGGCCAGAACCCTGATACTTCGTGCCTTTGAGCACCGTATCGCAGTGCACGCCGACACCGAAGATGATCATGAGGGCCGTGCTGCCGAACTCCGCCAGAATGTTATAGGGCATCTTTTCTCCTTGGTCTCGTAGCCCACCCAATGACTCTCGCGGGCAATATACTACCGTTCACAGAAAATCATCGAATTGTGAAATACACAAACACATTGATGTTCCACTGAAACGTGTATGAATGCGGCTCTGACCTGCCAAGACAGCATGAATGCGGCATCTCTTGAAATGGATGGCAGAGTGTTGCCCATCGGTCTGAATGGAGCGAGGAGGCGCCATCCTCATGTGAGAGCAGGAAGGCGAGGCGTGACAGAAGATATGGGCAGATGGGCGTGGGTCTTCTGCCTGGCAGCACAGGATCGTCCTGAGAAAAGATGCGGCGGACAGAGAAGTTTGGCCAAGACAGCAGCATCAGGCATCGAACGAAAAAGGCGGGGATGCAATCAGAATAAAAACAGGCAGAACTGCTTCTGCAGTCCCGCCTTGCGAGGCCCAAAGGCTTTGCTGCCCGAACTATAGCGGCCAGAACCACGAACATGAAGGCCGCCAGGGAATCTGGAAGAAACTGGCGAAAACCAAGAGGGCACCAGAGCGGTCTGTGCTGCCCTGAAGTAACAGGCTGGGCAGACACAAGCCCATTATCGGCTTGAAACAGCAGATTCTCTGTGTCGCATCGTTCGTGCTTGGCTACTTCTATCCTCTTGCCGGTGTCGTGCTCTACTTCGTGCAGAAGAAGCGCGGATCTGAGCCAGTCTGGCGCTTCTTCTCTCTTGCAGGGCCGATCTTTGCTGCAGCCATCTTCACTGCGAACTTCATCTTCTACAGCATCAATGGGTTTGCATAAGGCAGCCAGTCAAGATTTGCATTGAGGCGGTATCGGAGCACAAATCCGATGCCGCTTTTCTCTTTGGGGCTGATTATGGATAACGTATCGGTGGTCTCTCGAGAAGAGTCTATCTGCAGGAAACAAATGATGCTTGTCAGACAGAGAAGCCAAGCGATTTGCAGCAGATGTCTTGTCAGCACATTATCGTCTGTCTCGAGATAAAAAAAGTAGGCAGGACCGCTTTCGCAACCCTGCCTTATAAAACCCGAAGGTTTTGTTGTCTGATACGATTATGCCCAATGAGAACCACGAGTCAATGAGAACCATGAGGAAATCGAGAGATGAGCGTATTGTGTCGTTGCTCAACATCTGATTGGAGGCCGTCACCATATCGTCTTCGAGATGCTGCATGTCTGAGATAGCTCGCAACCTGCTTGTTCCCTCCTGTACCATTTGGCTATGCAGATATAGAAGCGTAGCAATCGCTTTCAAGCATGGATTTGACATTCGTGCTGTTCTTACACGATGTGAGAGGCCTGTCGAGGCAAGCGCATTTTGTAATGAAGGCGTTGCCTGAAATCTATTGTCATGCGTACGGAGGCCATTGAGCATATCTGAAGAATGGGCGCAGGCATTTCGGACGTATTGTGCCTGACGAAGCATGTAATGTTCGACTTTTAGGTCTTTGTCGCCCCAGCGGTCAGCGCAGTAGAGATAGAGGCTTGCGAAGCTGCCGAACGAGAGGACCTCCATCAATACCCAGAGTGGCATCTCGTTCAGATCACCGTACTTTCGCACAAGGTCCCCGACGAAGGTATTGCGGGAAAGCATCGCAATCTCTCTTTCTCTTCTGTGTCGTTCGCTTGCGCTAAGCTGTGCAACGTAATCGGCTGAAATCGAATAGCCATCCTCGTCTTCCTGCGCAGTTGCTATGCGCATCAGCTTTGTCCGGGCGGCATGCTCGACATCAAGTGTGAGCGGAAGAAGCGCATAGCGGAGGTTTCGGTCCAGAGAGGCAAGAGACTTCAGATATCCGAAGTCGAGATCGATGTACTGCCCATCGCGCGTGCCACCTACCCGCTTCTGGAAGAGCACACGGTATGCCGCAATCTTGAAGAAATAGGTCCGGTCCGTGAGATAGGCTGCAGCCTCTTCCTCAGAACAGAGACGGAAGGTCACACCCTTGCTCTTCAGATGATTGATCTGCTCATCGATGCTGAGCATTGGCTTGGCTGGATGATGCTGGCCACTTGCTGGTGTGCCAATTTTGATGCGCTGTTCCTCCATGATGGCTCCTTTCTCAGGGGCCATATCATACGCTCGAAGCCGATATAACTGCAGGGATATCTGTGAACATAAACGCAGGTAGATAGCTATGTTTTGTTAGATTGCTGATAGATAAGAGATGATGTGGCTGCGCAGCGAAGATATCAAGGCATCCATGGCATGAATGCAGGGATTTCTTGGACGGCAAAATGGTGAAATGCATATGGCAAGGAGAAATCTGCCTGATATGAGGCAGGCGTACGGGTGCGTAATATAAGGCAGCCTTGCAGGGATGAGCGCTGCGCTATACGGAGATGCTTCAACGTTGAGGCTGAGCTTGCTTTGCAGGGATCGAACGACATCCTGCCTGGCAGAGTGGATTCCAAGCGCTATGCGTCGGTAGACGACCTATTTGCAGATTTGGAACGCATTGAAGAGCGGATGGACGAGCTGAATGTCCTTATCGAGGCCTGTAAAAGAAAGGTTCCTGACAGTAATTGACTGTCTCGAGGCAAAAAATGAGGCAAGCCCGCTTTCGCGACCCTGCCTTGCAAAACCCGAAGGTTTTTCTGTCTGAGGACATGCTCTCAGATTCAAACAGGAAATCAAGTGCCGGCGAAAGACGGGCGAGGGTTCTGTAACCGACTTGGAATTTCCAGACGAATTGCTGCGGGGGAGTGTCACTGCACTTTGCTTCTCTGCATGAAAAAGCCGGCTCCCACAGAAGTGGAAGCCGGCTTGCAGTTCGAAGGAATAGCCTCCGAAGCCTTACTTGTTCAGTGCCTCTTCGACAGCGACAGCGCAGGCAACGGTGCAGCCAACCATCGGGTTGTTGCCCATGCCGATAAGGCCCATCATGTCGACGTGTGCCGGCACGGAGGAGGAGCCAGCGAACTGGGCGTCAGAGTGCATACGGCCCATGGTGTCGGTCATGCCATAGGATGCAGGACCAGCGGCCATGTTGTCCGGGTGCAGGGTACGGCCAGTGCCGCCACCGGAAGCGACGGAGAAGTACTTCTTGCCGGCAGCGAGGCGCTCCTTCTTGTAGGTGCCCGCAACGGGGTGCTGGAAGCGCGTCGGGTTCGTGGAGTTGCCGGTGATCGAGATGTCGACGTTCTCGTGCCACATGATGGCAACGCCCTCGCGGACGTCGTCAGCGCCGTAGCACTTGACCGCAGCACGCGGGCCGTTGGAATACGGAATCTCGCGGACGATCTCGAGCTTGGAGGTGTAGTAATCGAACTTGGTCTGGACGTAGGTGAAGCCGTTGATACGGCTGATGATCTGTGCTGCGTCCTTGCCGAGGCCGTTCAGGATGACGCGGAGCGGCTTCTTGCGGGCCTTGTTGGCGTTGTTGGCAATGCCGATTGCGCCCTCAGCGGCTGCGAAGGACTCGTGGCCTGCGAGGAAGCAGAAGCACTCGGTGTCCTCGCCGAGAAGCATTGCGCCCAGGTTGCCGTGGCCAAGGCCGACCTTGCGCTCGTCTGCAACGGAGCCAGGGACGCAGAATGCCTGCAGGCCCTCGCCGATTGCGGAAGCTGCCTCAGCAGCGGTCTTGCAGCCCTTCTTCACAGCGATAGCGCAGCCGAGGGTGTAGGCCCACTTTGCGTTCTCGAATGCGATGGACTGAATGCCGGTCGTGATGTCATACGGATCGAATCCGAGGTCGGTGCAGATCTTGCGGGCGTCCTCGAGGTCCTTGATGCCATACTGCTCGCATGCCTTGTTGATCTGGGCGATGCGGCGCTCATAGCCTTCGAACGTAACTGCCATGTTTATCAGCTCCTTTCCTGGTTACTCGACACGCGGATCGATGACCTTGGCGGGGTTGTCCCACTGACCGTAGCGGCCCATTGCGTCGTCTACAGCCTTCTGGGCGTCGACGCCCTTCTTCAGGGCATCGGTGAACTTGCCGAGGTTCAGGAACTCGAAGCCGATGATCTCATCGTTCTCGTTGAGTGCCAGATGCGTGATGTAGCCCTGCGTGAGCTCGAGGTAGCGGGCACCCTTGGCCTTCGTGCCGTACGTGGTGCCGACCATGGAGCGGAGGCCCTTGCCGAGGTCGTCGAGGCCGGTGCCAATAGGCAGACCACCCTCGGAGAATGCGGTCTGGGAGCGGCCGTAGACGATCTGGAGGAACAGCTCGCGCATAGCGACATTGATAGCATCGCAGACGAGGTCGGTGTTGAGGCACTCGAGAATCGTCTTGCCCGGAAGGATCTCAGCTGCCATTGCAGCGGAGTGCGTCATGCCGGAGCAGCCGATGGTCTCGATCAGGCACTCCTCGACGACACCTTCCTTGATGTTGAGGCTAAGCTTGCAGGCACCCTGCTGCGGTGCGCACCAGCCTACACCGTGCGTGTAGCCGGAGATGTCGCTGATCTCCTTGGCCTGGACCCACTTCCCCTCCTCGGGAATTGGTGCAGGTCCGTGGTATGCGCCCTTGGTGACGGGGCACATCCTCTCCACTTCTGCGGAATACTGCATGGATTCTCCTCTCCAAACGCAATCGGCCTCAGACCCCCTATGAGCCAAGGCACAGCTTGCTAAACCGATAATACCGCGAACGCGGATATGCGCCATTCTGAATTTGCAGATGGTGATTGTCCTCAGAAAATGGCCAGATAGGGGCTGGAAGGCTCAAGGGTACAATTGATGGGAATAGCAAGTTGCTCAACGAAAGGAGCAGAGCTGTGACATTCAGGCAGACATCTGACAAGAAGGTTGCGGTCTTCCTTGCCAATGGCCTCGAGGAGATCGAAGGCCTCACGGTGTGCGACCTTCTCTATCGTGCTGGCATCCCTTCCGATACGGTCTCCATCACGGGCACGAAGGACGTGACCTCGTCTCATCAGATCCATATCGTGGCAGACAAGAGGATCGAAGATCTCGACTTCGACGAGTACGACATGCTCGTGCTTCCGGGCGGCATGCCGGGAACCTTGAATCTCGGTGACTGCAAGATGCTGACGGACAAGGTCGTGGAGTTCGCCCAGACCGGCAAGGAGATTGCTGCCATCTGCGCTGCTCCTTCCGTCTTTGCAAAGCTTGGCCTTCTCAAGGGCAGGCATGCGACGTCGAACCCGAACTTCAAGGATGCCTGCGTCGAGGGTGGCGCCATCTACTCCGAGGCACCAGTCGTCGTTGATGGCAACATCATCACTTCCCGTGGCATGGGCACGGCCATCGACTTCGGCTTTGCTATCGTCGAGCACTATCTCGGCGAGGCAGGGGTCGAGGACCTGAAGCCGAGGATCGTCTGGCAGGGAAAGTAGCCCTGCTTGCATGAGCGTCCCATTCCGGCTACCATGGCGCTGCAAACAATTCGTGGTCGTTTCCGGGCTCTGCCATCTTTGCGCTGCGCAGCTACTTCAGCTGTGCGGCGCTTTTTTGTGCGCAGATGCCGGACAGGGAGGTTTCATGGCAGAAGAGAAAGGCGCCAGGCAGAGCCTTGCCGCCTTCGAGATGCTTCTCGGGGGAGCAAGCTATGGGTTCATGGCAACAACGTACAAGCTGGCCTATGCAGCAGGCTATAGCTGGCAGGAAGTCGTGGCAGCGCAGGCCTGGACAGGATGCGGCCTCTTCGTGCTCCTGGCGCTCATCGAGGCTCTCAGAGGGACGAAGTTCGTGCGACTGCCTCTCCGCGAGGCAGCCAAGCTCATGGGGCTCGGTGCGCTCTCGGCTGTGACTTCGTCCTTCTACTGCTTCTCGATGACAAGGCTCGAAGCGTCCGTGGCCTTGACGCTCCTCTTCCAGTATTCCTGGCTTGGCATTCCGGTGCAGCTTGTGCTCGATGGCAGGAAGCCGACGCGCAGGGAAGTCATCTCTGCAGCGTTGATCGTGGCAGCGACGCCCATAGCAAGCGGTGTCTGGCGGCATGGGCTTTCGGGGCTCGATCCTGCCGGTGTTGCCGCAGCTCTTGTTGCAGCTCTGAGCTGTGCCACGTTCCTTGTGCTTTCGGGACGCGTGAGCCCCGCATGCGGTACAGGGGAGCGTGGCACCTTCATCTGCCTGGGGCTGGGATTGGCATCGCTTCTGGTCTGCCCTGCCTATATTCCTTCGGGTGTCTTCTTCTCTGGCATGGCGCCCTTTGCCCTCATGGCGGGGCTTTTCGGGATGTTTCTGCCGGTGCTTCTCTTCGGGCTTGGAGGTCCTCATCTGAGTGCCGCTTCGGCAACGGTCCTTGCCTCGGCAGAGCTTCCGGCGGGCCTCTTCGTGTCTGCGCTTGTACTCAAGGACAGCGCCGAGCCGCTCCAGTGGGCAGCGGTGGCGCTCATCCTCGGAGCGATTGCCTTCTCGCAATATCAGGGAAAGGAGCACGGTTCAAGACGAAGGACGATCCAGGAGGTCTGAATCTGCAGTCGCACCATTCATCCCGAAACGCGTACGCGCACTTTTCAGGCTACGAGTGGCAAGCCCGATAGAAGGCAGCTCCGATTTCGGTCTCGCTCGTCGGCTCGTATACCTGCTCTTTCTGTCCGCCAAGATTGATGGCGCGGAGATATTGGCTGCGCAGGTTGTTCGATGCGCCTGAACCGCGGAATTTGATATAGCGGTTGTCCGGTTTCGTTGTGGTGAAGACAAGGCAGCTGGATGGCAGACATTCCAGCGGTCTGAGATTGTGCGCTGTGAAGATGAGCTGGCCTTTGCCGTGGACAGAGATTACTTGGAGAATCTCGCCGAGGAGGAATTCGGAGAAATGACTGAGGACCTCCGGCATAACCGCAGGAATTCCTGTCGCCTCCGAACCGCACAATGAGGATGCAGAGATGATGCATCCGGAAGGGCGGAGGAAGAGATGGCGAAGAGGCATGCAGGCGGCCT
>Ga0256406_1000307_pt1 | contig 92483 bp, 74 predicted proteins | sample RumenRJG_03DNA_FD_185986 | JGI IMG/M metagenome (GOLD analysis project Ga0256406, IMG submission 185986) | Bovine rumen microbial communities from Lethbridge, Alberta, Canada - RJG_03 | ecosystem: Host-associated > Mammals > Digestive system > Stomach > Rumen | place: Canada: Alberta | collected...
AGTGACCATCAAGCATGCAAGGACTTTCGACACCCCATATGGACGCTTTACTTACACTACCATATCCAGCGAAGCCTTTCATATTGGAGTACGCAGTATCAACAATGGGGACTATGCTTTCATGATAGCCACTCCAGAGAAAGCCTTGTGTGATCTGATAGCTAACACCCATCATGTCAACCTGCGGTATATAAAGGAGGCCCGCACCTTTTTGGAAGAAGACTTGCGTCTTGATATGGACGGATTTGCCAAAATAAATCCTACCATTTTCAAAGAATATGCCGCAGTAGGAAAGAAAGGCGATTCCATACGTACCATCATTAAGTTATTAGAGAATGAACAACGAGATTTACAATAGCATGCTGCCTGGGCAACATCTGCCGCTCTCCGGCAGCAAACGCCATCATGCAGAAATACGTTGACGATGCAGGACTTGTAGCCTTCCCTATAACTTCTGTTGGAGAAGCCAGCAAATCGGAGTATCTTTGTAAGGCTGTGTTGAAGCGCTTGGGGCTTAAGGAGATAGCCGGTGCCCTCTGCTGGATACTTGTTGAGAAATTCGGGATGGAAGAGAGGTATTCCGTCTTTACCACGCCTTTTGGAGAATGAAGTATAATAACATTATTGGTTGACTATGAATATTCTGGTTACAGGGGCTGACGGCCAGCTCGGGAATGAGATGCAGCTCGTAGCAAAGGGGAGCAAGGACTCTTACATCTTCACGGATGTAGCCGAGGGTTATGAGAAGCTTGACATTACCGACATAGAGGCTGTCAGGAGGATGGTCCGCGAGAGGGACGTCAAGTGCATCATCAATTGCGCCGCGTGGACGAATGTCGACAAGGCCGAGACTGCCGGCGAGATCGTGGAGAGGCTCAATGCCGTGGCTCCGGAGAATCTGGCCAAGGTGATGAAAGAGGTCGGGGGCGTGCTTGTCCACATCTCTACGGACTACGTCTTCGGAGGCGATCCTTACAACACGCCTTGCAGAGAGGACCAGAAGGGGACGCCTACGGGGGTCTATGGCCTTACGAAGCTGCATGGGGAGGAGAAGATTCAGGCGGTAGGAGGAGAATACATCATAATCCGTACGGCTTGGCTCTATTCGGAGTTCGGCCATAATTTCGTCAAGACCATGATGAATCTGACGGCCGTGAAGCCTCAGCTCAAGGTTGTCTTCGACCAGTGCGGGACTCCTACTTATGCCGGCGACCTTGCCGAGGTGATTTTCGACATCGTAGAGAACAGGAAGTATGCCGGCCGCTCAGGGGTCTACCATTTTTCGAATGAGGGGGTCTGCAGCTGGTATGACTTCACCATAAAGATCGCTGAGCTGGCGGGGAACACGGCCTGCGACATCGAGCCTTGCCACAGCGACGAGTTTCCTTCTCCGGTCAGGCGTCCTGCCTATTCGGTTCTTGACAAGACCAAGATCAAGGAGACTTTCGGACTGAAGATTCCTTATTGGGTTTCTTCGCTGAAGAAGTGCATTGATAATCTTAAAGCTCAAGGATAAGTACAATGAAGGGTATTGTTTTGGCAGGCGGAAGCGGCACCCGTCTCTATCCTATCACGAAGGGGGTCAGCAAGCAGCTCATCCCTATCTTCGACAAGCCGATGATCTACTATCCGATTTCGGTGCTGATGCTTGCCGGCATCCGTGAGATTCTGATTATTTCGACCCCGGTGGATCTTCCCTCGTTCAGGAGGCTTCTGGGGGACGGGAGCGACTTCGGAGTGGAGTTTTCCTATGCTGAGCAGCCTTCTCCGGATGGTCTGGCCCAGGCCTTTATCATCGGGCGGGATTTCATAGGTGATGATTCCTGCTGCCTTGTCTTGGGAGATAATATTTTCCATGGGGCGGGACTTACCTCTTTGCTTCGTGATGCCGTGCGCACGGCGGAGGATGAGAGAAAGGCTACGGTCTTCGGCTATTGGGTCAATGATCCTGAGCGTTACGGAGTCGCCGAATTTGACGAGGAGGGCAATTGCCTCAGCATTGAGGAGAAGCCTGAACATCCGAAGAGCAATTATGCCGTCGTCGGGCTGTATTTCTATCCGAACAAGGTCGTGAAAGTCGCCTCGTCAATCAAGCCTTCGGCGAGGGGGGAGCTGGAGATCACTTCGGTCAATCAGCATTTTCTTGAGGACAAGGAGCTGAAGGTCAAAACCTTGGGACGAGGCTTCGCCTGGCTCGACACGGGCACGCATGACTCTCTTGCAGAGGCTTCTACCTTCATCGAGGTCATCGAGAAGCGTCAGGGCCTGAAGGTCGCCTGCCTGGAGGCCATCGCCTACGAGCAGGGTTGGATCGATGACGAGAAGCTGCTTGAGGATGCGAAGCCGATGATGAAGAATGAGTATGGTCAATATCTTATGTCGGTCGTGAGGGACGGGAAACTGTCGCATAAGCCGATAATTTAGTTTATATGGACATGGAAAAGCAATTTGACAGGACGATTGTCATTACGGGCGGGGCTGGCTTCATCGGTTCCCACGTCGTCAGGCTCTTCGTCAACAAGTATCCTTCATACAAGATAATCAATCTCGACAAGCTGACTTATGCGGGCAATCTGGCCAATCTGAAAGATGTCGAGTCCATGCCGAATTATGAGTTCGTCAAGATGGATATCTGCGACTTCGAGGCCTTCCGCGTTCTTATCGAGAAGGAGCAGGTCGACGGGATCATCCATCTTGCGGCGGAGAGCCACGTGGACCGCAGCATCAAAGATCCGTTCACCTTTGCCAGGACCAATGTCATCGGCACGCTCAGCCTTCTGCAGGCTGCCAAGGATTATTGGGGGAGCCAGCCTAGGCCGTGGCACCTTTCCAAAAAGGGGGCTGATGTAGCCTGCCGTTTCTACCATATCTCTACGGATGAGGTTTACGGGGCCTTGGAGCTGACGAATCCCGAGGGGCTGGAGTCTCCGTTTACGACGAAGGCTTCTTCGGATCATCATCATGCCTATGGGTCTGAATTCTTTACTGAGGAGACCAAGTACAGGCCTCATTCTCCGTATTCTGCTTCTAAGGCTTCGAGCGACCATTTCGTGAGGGCTTTCCATGACACTTACGGGCTGCCCGCCATTGTCACTAACTGTTCTAACAATTACGGCCCTTACCAGTTCCCGGAAAAGCTTATTCCGCTGTTTATCAACAATATCCGCCATCGCAGGCCGCTTCCTGTCTACGGGAAGGGGGAGAATGTGCGAGACTGGCTCTATGTCGAGGACCATGCCCGTGCCATAGACCTTATTTTCCACGAGGGGAAGATTGCCGACACGTACAATATCGGTGGCTTCAACGAGTGGAAGAACATCGACATCATCCATGTTCTCATCAAGACGGTCGACCGTCTGCTGGGTCGTGCGGAAGGGGAGGATGAGAAGCTCATCACCTATGTAACCGACCGTCCCGGCCATGACATGCGCTATGCCATCGACAGCCGCAAGCTTCAGCGTGAGCTTGGCTGGGAGCCGAGCCTCCAGTTCGAGGAGGGGATAGAGAGGACGGTGCGCTGGTACCTGGACAATCAGGAGTGGATGGATAATGTCACTTCAGGAGACTATCAGAAGTATTACGAGAGCATGTACAAGAACCGTTAGTTCCGGAGGGGACCTTAATCCGAGATTTTCTTAGACCATGAATGTAATCAAGACTGAGATAGAGGGTGTGCTAATCATCGAGCCGCGTCTTTTCAGGGATGCGAGAGGCTATTTTTTCGAGAGTTTTTCCCAGCGTGAATTCGACGAGAAAGTGCGCCATATTGATTTCTGCCAGGACAACGAGTCCATGTCGTCTTATGGTGTGATGAGGGGGCTGCATTTCCAGCGTCCTCCATTTACCCAGAGCAAGCTTGTGCGCTGTGTCCGGGGCAGGGTGCTTGACGTCGCTCTCGACATCCGCAAAGGCTCTCCTACCTACGGCAGGCATGTGGCCGTGGAACTTACGGAAGACAATCACCTGCAGTCCTTCATTCCGAGGGGTTTCGCCCACGGCTTCGCCGTCCTTTCCGAGACGGCGGTTTTCCAGTACAAGTGCGACAATTTCTACCATCCGGAGGCGGACGGAGGCATCTCGATTCTGGATGACTCTCTCGGCATTGACTGGCGCATTCCTACCACTCATTCCAATCTCTCCGACAAGGATACCAAGCACCCTCTCTTCCGCGACTTCGAGTCGCCTTTTGAGTTCTCCCAGCCCCTCTACTAAGCCCTGTCAGTCCGCGACATCCTGCGGACAATCAACGTATCTTTGGAGACGTATACCCCTTGACCTTATACCGGCCGCTGTCATGCTTATACCGGGCGACAGCTATGGTCGGACTGATGTCATGCTTCTTAGCCTCAGTGGCAATCACATGAATGATGTCATTCAGGAATAATCTCGTGCTGCCTTTTTCCATAATCTGCTTCCAAACGTCATCCGGTATCAGCATTTGACGGGCAAAGGCATTTGCCTCTTTTTCCTTAGGATCATTTGAATATTCACTGCCTTCAACAGCAATAAAGGCTCTCTGGTCCTCAGAAATGTGGCGGTCTATATGACACAATTCGTGGATGATGTCAAATGCAAGTTTGTCCATGTCATTGTACCTATACGTCACTGTGATACAAGGGTGTCCGTTCGAGAAGGTAGAATAAGCGTCTATTGGTGCCTTTTCTATCTTTTCCACCTCAAGATAGGCGATGCCGTAGCCATTAAGACAGTTCCTGACGGAACTTTTGCTCATCTCATGACTGTTAGCCATCATTGCAATGTCTTTGGCGGCTTTCAAAGCATTGCCCTTTTCATAGACGCCATCAACAGTAGAGTGGGAGGTCTCCAACCAATTAAGGACTAGCCATGTCAGCATGTTCTTTTCATCAGCATGAACTTTCTCGCTATGCTTGTACAGACCGGCCACTTGAAGGCGTCTTTCCTCAGCGGAAAGCAAGTCAAAAGGGAAAAGCTCCTTCAGCTTCTTCACTCTCTCAATGCATGGTAAAAGTGCGATGTTCAGGCGCTTACAAAGTGCATTATAATTGAAAACGTTGGAGCAGGCAGCCTCGAAGTTCCTTGCTTTCTGCTCTTCCCCTTGGTTTTCTTCAATGGCTCTGCGCTCATACTCATATCCGTTCTGCAGACTCATCCATGTCTTAAATGGAATACCTAATTGCTTCTCAAGTTTCATGGCGAGGTCTTCGTTGAGATTGCGCCTTCCTTTGATGAAGTCATTTAGGTGTGAGGCTTGTACATCAATCTGTTTGGCAAAATCTTTCTGTGTGATACCACGTTCCTGCAACTCTTCACGCAAGATTTCTCCCGGATGGATTGCCCGAGCAGGAACTAATCTGTTACTTTTTGTTGCCATAATGAGTGCTATCAATTTTAATTAATTCAACTTCAATACCCTCTTCGCTCTCCGTAAAAATCAGACACTCGACCATCCCGTTTACAAGTCTCAGTGAACTCTTGGGAGAATCACCTTGATATTTCAGCTTTTCATAACGTAGAAAGCTAAATGCCTTTAACGCTTCAGTAGACTCTACATCATACATGATGCTGACAGCTCTCTGATAGCCTTCTACCAGCTTCCTATTTCTGCATAGGAATTTATATTTGCTGTCTTTAGTCTTTCCTAACTCATACAGTTCCTTTAAAGCATAGTCACTAAAGAATACTTCCATGCGTTACTAGACGGTTTTTTCTTTTGCAAAGGTACGAAGAAATTACCAATTATGGTAATTTCCATGGAAAAATCATCGATGATCGATGGGGCAGGGGTGCAAGTCTCCCACGGCTCCCGCTCCCTCCGCTCTCAGTATGCCTTGTCGTCGTGCTTGAAGATGTCGAGGATGGTCTTGAAGATTATGTGGATGTCCTGGGAGAAGGACCAGGTCTCTATGTACTTGATGTCCATGAGGACGCGTCCCTCCATGTCGGATAGCTCCTTGGTCTCGCCCCTGTAGCCGCTGATCTGGGCAAGGCCGGTGATCCCTGGTTTGCAGAAATGCCTCACCATGTACTTGTCAATCAGCTTGCTGTAGTACTCGGTGTGGTAGAGCATGTGCGGACGCGGACCCACTATGCTCATGTCTCCGATAAGGACGTTGAAGAACTGAGGCAGCTCGTCGATATTCGTCTTCCTCATGAAGTTGCCGAAGGCGAATTTCCTCGGGTCGTGTTCCGTTGCCTGGACCCTGTCTGCGTCCTTGTTAACGTGCATCGATCTGAACTTGATGCATTTGAAAGTCTTGCCGTCCAGGCCTGTGCGCTCCTGTCTGAAGAAGATCGGCCCCGGACTCGAGATGAAGATTATCAGCCCTATGACAGGGATGAATGGCAGAAGGCAGATGCAGGCTGCGAGGCTGAAGAGTATGTCGAAGCTGCGCTTGATGATTCTGTTTACTGGCTTTTCCAGCGGTGAGGTGTGGTTGGAGAAGATTGTCATGCCGTTGAAATTGATGCTCTGAAGCCTCATTTGGTGGATGCCGAACTGTTGGGGTACGTAGAAGAAGTGGATGAGGTTCCTGTCGCAGAAGTCCATGATGCCTGTTACGGTGTCAGCGAGGTTATGCGAGAGGCAGCAGAAGATTTCGTCCACATTGGCCAGCTCATTGTATTTGCCGAGTTTTACCGGTACATTCGGGTTTCCGGTGTTTTCGAGCATCATGGTATGCCTGATGGCTTCGTTGAGACTGTTGAGGTCGCCAAGATAGGCCGGCCGGGGGCTCATGTCGGTGTTCGGATTGTCCGAGAAGAAGCCCTTGACTATGTAGCCGAATGAAAGGTCTGAGATGAGTGTCTGGTACAAGTCGCGCAGGGCCGGGTCGTTTCCGACGAGAATCACTCTGCGGACATTGTGCCCCAGTCTGCGCATCCGTTTCAATATGGAAAATTCTGCCATGCGTGAGAGCAGAAGGATTGAGTAGAAACAGATGAAGAAGATAAGGAGGTTAGGCGCCGAATTGCCGATATGGATATCGAGCGCTTCAAGGTCGAGAATCGAAATGACGGTCTGGAGCAGGGAGAGTTTGAAGGTGTTAGCCGCTATGGCAGGGGCTGACACCAGGCGTTGGAAGATGATGGTGCTGAAAAAGAACTCGGATATGATCATGGAGAAGTTGGCAAGGACAAAAAACACCTTGCTGTGAAGGTTCAGGACGGAGGTATCTCCTTCGATATTCATGAATAGAATAAGGAGGACGTTGAGTATGACGAAGTCGGAAACAATAACGCAGGCTCTCGCCATGATGTTGCTATATATGCTTTTTCCCATGATCTGTGCTTAGCTTTCAGTCTTTTCTCCACACCATCTTGTTGACGATGCCGGTGTAGGATTGGATAATTTTGACGACTTTGGTGCTGACGTTCTCTTCGACGTAGTCCGGAACAGGGATGCCGTAGTCGCCGTTTCGGTTCATCTCCACGGCGGTTTCTACCGCCTGGAGGAGGCTTTGCTCAGTGATGCCGGCGATGATGAAGCAGCCCTTGTCGAGGGCTTCCGGGCGTTCGGTAGAGGTCCTGATGCAGACCGCCGGGAAGGGGTGACCTACTGAGGTGAAGAAGCTGCTTTCTTCCGGGAGGGTGCCTGAGTCGGAAACCACGGCAAAGGCGTTCATCTGCAGACAGTTGTAGTCGTGGAAACCGAGGGGTTCGTGGCGGATCACTCTCTTGTCGAGCTTGAAGCCACTCTGTTCCAGCCGCTTGCGGGAGCGCGGGTGGCAGGAGTAGAGGATCGGCATGTCGTATTTGCCGGCCATCTTGTTGATGGCGTTGAAGAGTGAGGTGAAATTCTTCTCGGTGTCGATGTTTTCTTCGCGGTGTGCGCTGAGCAGGATGTAGCGGCCTTTTTCGAGGCCGAGCCTCTGGAGGATGTCAGAACTTTCGATTTCCTTCAGGTTTTCGTGGAGGACTTCGGCCATTGGGGAGCCTGTCACGAAGGTCCTTTCTTTCGGCAGGCCTGTGTCGGCGAGGTAGCGGCGGGCGTGTTCGCTGTAGGCCATGTTGACGTCGGAAATGATGTCTACGATGCGGCGGTTGGTCTCTTCAGGAAGACACTCGTCTTTGCAGCGGTTGCCTGCTTCCATGTGGAAGATTGGGATATGGAGCCTTTTGGCTCCTATGACGCTTAGGCAGGAGTTGGTGTCGCCCAGTACGAGCACTGCGTCCGGCTTGGTCTGGACCATGAGCTTGTAGCTGGCGTCGATGATATTGCCCATGGTGGAGCCAAGGTCTTCGCCGACAGCGTCCATGTAGACTTCGGGGTCTTTGAGCTTAAGGTCGCGGAAGAAGATGCCGTTGAGGGTGTAGTCGTAGTTCTGCCCCGTGTGGGCGAGGATGACGTCGAAGTATTTGCGGCATTTGTTGATCACCGCGGAGAGGCGGATGATTTCCGGTCTAGTGCCCACGATGATAAGGAGCTTCAGGCGGCCGTTTTCGGCGAAATGAATATTTGAATAATCTGTGTTCATGTTTGTCGTGTGTGTCCCCTCATACTTTTTCGCTGAAGGTGTCCGGCTTCGAGGGTGCGAAGACCTCGCTGCACCAGATGAGAGTCACCATGTCCTCTGTGTCTGAAAGGTTTATGAGGTTGTGGGCGTAGCCTGGGAGGGTGAGTACGGCTTCTGGCTTGTCGCCTGAGACTTCGTATCTGCGTATCTCCTCCGTTCCGATTTTGCGCTGCTCGATGAGTCCGTGACCCTTTATCACGACGAAGGCTTCGACCTTGGTGTCGTGCCAGTGCTGGCCTTTCGTGATTCCGGGCTTGCTGATGTTGACGCTTATCTGGCCACCTTCCGGGAAGTGGAAGAGTTCGGTGAAGCTGCCTCTTTGGTCCGTGTGGCTCAAGAGGGGATAGGAGGCCTTGGCTTCCGGGAGGTAGCTGAGGTAGGTAGCGTAGAGCTTCTTCTCGAAGGATCCGGGCTTTGTGGCGGGGACTTCGAGGGTCTGGCTCTGGTCGTGGAATTTCCTGAGCAGGGCCGCTATTTCTCCGAGGCTTACGCGGTGAGAGACCGGGACATAGCAGTAGCGGCCTTCCGGGGTCGGTATAGGGTTCACCCCGGCGAATTCGCAGCGGTGTTCTCTGCCTTTGAGGGCCTCTGTCATTTCGTCCACGAGGTCGTCGATGTAGATGAGGTCGAGGATGGTTTCGGGGTCGTTGATCTGGATCGGCAGGTCGTTGGCTATGTTGTTGCAGAAGGTGGCCACTACGCTGTTGTAGTTCGGGCGGCACCATTTGCCGAAGAGGTTGGAAAAGCGGTAGACTAGGACTTTCGCTCCGCTTTTCTTGCCGTAGTCGAACATGAGTTCTTCGCCGGCTTTCTTGCTGATGCCGTAGCTGCTCCCTTCGAAGCGGCCTTCCAAGGTGGCCTGGATCGAGGAGGAGATCATAATTGGGCAGCGGTTGCCTTCTTTCTTAAGGGTGTCGAGAAGGGTGGAGGCGAAGCCGAAGTTCCCCTGCATGAATTCTTCGGGGTTTTTCGGGCGGTTGACTCCGGCGAGGTTGAATACGAAGTCGGCTTTGCGGCAGTAGTCTTCGAGCAGGGCTTGGCCGGTGTCGAGGTCGTAGCGGTAGATTTCTGCTATTTCGAGAGGGCCTCTTGTGCGGTCTTTTCCGTCGCGGATGTTTTCAAGCGCGGCGCAGAGGTTCTTGCCGACGAAACCACCGGCTCCCGTAACCAAAATATTAAGACCTTTCTCTGACATTTCCTTCCGAAATTTACCTTCCCGCTTCCGCGCCTCTCCTTTCTCATCCCTTCTCTCCATGCTGCTGCCTTTCCTCTACTTGCCCTCCTATTCGCTGCGGATTTCTTTTGCCTGTGCTGGCGGGAGAAGTCCCATGTCCTGGCGTATAAAACGCAGCTTCATGAGTAATTCCTCCATGAGGGCGATGTCAAGACGACGAGTGTTGTGTGACGTGTAGTCTTCCGCCTTAGACATGTCAGGATTGCCGTTAGTGAAATATTTGTCGTAGTTCAAATCGCGCGTGTCGCAAGGAATCCTGTAGTAGTCCCCCATATCTATGGCCCTTGTCATCTCTTCTCTCGTGACAAGCGTCTCGTAGAGCTTTTCTCCATGGCGCGTACCTATAATCTTGATCTCAGGTTCCTTCGCTATGAACGGCTTCCCACTTCCTTCAACCGGGCGGTGACAATAAATGTCGATCAGGGCATGGGCAAGCGTGTCAAGCGTCGCGGCTGGCGCCTTCTGGACAAAGAGGTCCCCATTTTTCCCATGAGTGAAGGCATAGATGACAAGATCCACAGCCTGATCAAGCGTCATCATGAACCTGGTCATATTAGGGTCCGTGATCGTAATAGGCTTGCCCTCAATCATTTCCTCTACCCATAGAGGAATGACGCTGCCTCTCGATGCCATGACATTGCCATAGCGGGTGCAGCAGATCGTCGTGGCTGCGTTTTCTCCGAGCTCACGTCCTTTTGCGACAGCCACCTTCTCCATGAGGGCTTTGCTCATGCCCATGGCGTTGATCGGATAGGCGGCTTTGTCGGTCGAGAGGACGACGACGTTGCTGACTCCGTGCTCTATGGCAGAGAGAAGTACGTTGTTGGTGCCTAGGATGTTGGTGCGGACGGCTTCGATAGGGAAGAATTCGCAGCTTGGTACCTGCTTAAGGGCGGCGGCGGAGAAAACATAGTCGACTCCTCCCATGGCGATGTCTACGGACTGTTTGTCGCGGACGTTGCCGATGTAGAATTTGAGCTTCGGGCTCTGGAGCATATGGCGCATGTCGTCCTGCTTCTTTTCGTCGCGGGAGAATATCCTGATCTCTTTGATGTCGCTGTCGAGGAAGCGCCGCAGAACCGCGTTTCCGAATGATCCCGTTCCTCCGGTGATCAGCAAGGTTTTATCTTTGAATACGGTCATAATCGTTCTTAATTTTTCATAAGCGGTGGCTCGGACGAGTCCTCTTGTCCATTGCAAGCCCTATATTCATAGCCCTGAATCGACACTCTGGGCATCTCCCATGCCACTTCTTCTACCTGTTTGATAGTTAGTGACCTGCAAAAAACGCGGAACAACCGCTTGGCCTGCAAATATATGAAATTTTTGCCGATAATATTCAAACGTTTTTAATTTCCTTCTGCACAGGAAAAATCCAACGCCATATCCCCGACATCCTTGACTAGGCTTTGTGCTCCGTAATTACCTCTGAGGAACTATGTGGCAGGGGAGTTTGCTCGCGCCCGCCTCTTTGCCTTGCAAGACTGATTGGGGTTGGACATGAAAAAAGGCGGCCCGTGTGAGTGGTCGCCTTTTTTCTTGTGTTCAGCGGGCCATGGAAGGCGGGCTGAAGCGGATTGACTAGAGCTGTGGGCCTGCCTTTACAAGGGCCTTGCCGGCGCGGTTGCTCTCGTACTTGTGGAAGTTCTTGATGAACCTTCCGGCGAGATCCTTCGCCTTCTCTTCCCACTGTGCCGGATCAGCGTAGGTGTCGCGTGGATCGAGGATGTGGGTGTCGACTCCCTCCAGCTGCGTAGGAACTACGAAGTTGAAGTAAGGGATGGTCTTGGTAGGGACGGTGTCGATGCTGTGGTTGAGGATGGCGTCGATGATTCCACGGGTGTCGCGGATGGAGATGCGCTTTCCGGTTCCGTTCCAGCCGGTGTTTACGAGGTATGCCTTTGCGCCGCTCTTCTTCATCTTCTTTACGAGCTCCTCAGCGTACTTGGTAGGATGAAGCTCGAGGAAGGCCTGGCCGAAGCAGGCGGAGAAGGTAGGGGTAGGCTCGGTGATTCCGCGCTCTGTTCCGGCAAGTTTGGCGGTGAAGCCGGAGAGGAAGTAGTACTTGGTCTGCTCGGCGTCAAGGATGGATACCGGAGGAAGAACTCCGAATGCGTCTGCGGAGAGGAAGATAACCTGCTTTGCCGCAGGGCCCTCAGAGTCTGGACGGACGATGTTCTTGATGTGGTAGATAGGGTAGGAAACACGGGTGTTCTCGGTAACGCTCTTGTCGTTGAAATCGATCTTGCCGTTCTCGTCTACAGTTACGTTCTCGAGGAGGGCGTCGCGGCGGATGGCGTTGTAGATGTCTGGCTCAGCGTCCTTGTCGAGCTTGATGACCTTGGCATAGCAGCCGCCTTCGAAGTTGAAGACGCCCTTGTTGTCCCAGCCGTGCTCGTCGTCACCGATGAGCTTACGCTTAGGGTCGGTGGAAAGGGTGGTCTTGCCGGTTCCGGAGAGACCGAAGAAGATAGCGGTGTTCTCGCCGTTCATGTCGGTGTTGGCGGAGCAGTGCATGGCTGCGATGCCCTTGAGTGGAAGGAAGTAGTTCATCATGGAGAACATACCCTTCTTCATCTCGCCACCGTACCAGGTGTTGAGGATGATCTGCTCTTTGGAGGTTACGTTGAAGAGGACTGCGGTCTCGGAGCGGAGGCCGAGCTCCTTGTAGTTCTCAACCTTGGCCTTGGCTGCGTTGTATACAACGAAATCTGGCTCCTGGTCCATCTCGGCCTGGTTCTTAGGACGGATGAACATGTTGGTGACGAAATGTGCCTGCCATGCGACTTCCATGATGAAGCGGACCTTCATGCGGGTGTCCTTGTGGGTTCCGCAGAATCCGTCGACAACGTAGAGCTTCTTGCCGGAGAGCTGCTTCTGGGCGAGCTTCTTGCAGGCGTTCCATGCCTTGACGGATGCCTTGTGGTTGTCGTTAGGATATTCCTCGGTGGTCCACCAAATCGCGCCTGGTGCACCTTCCTTGGTGGTGTCGTCGTAGACGATGAACTTGTCTTTAGGGGAGCGGCCGGTATAGACGCCGGTCATAACGTTGAGGGCTCCGAGTTCAGTCTCCTGAGCCTTGTCGTATCCGGTCAGGCCTGGCTTGGTCTCCTCGTTGAAGAGAACCTCGTAAGATGGGTTGTAAAGTACTTCCTTTACGTTTTTGATCCCATACTTGCTTAAATCCATTTGTGGCATAATTGTATTGTTTTTAGGATTGAACTTCTTATTTATCCTTGCAAATTTAACAATTCTTCGGGACGTGGCAAATATTTTGTAGGCAGTGGCGCCCCTTAAACGATATTTTGTTAAATTTGTCTTCGGCTTAGTCAACAAAAAGCGAGCCGAGGGACGAAGTTCGCTTCCTGATTTTTAGTTTAAACGATTTGGCCATGGAACCGGTCGAGGTGCTGAAGAAATATTGGGGCTATGGAAGTTTCAGGCCTATGCAGGAGGAGGTCGTCAAGGCCGCTTTGGGGGGGAAGGATGTGCTGGCCATCATGCCTACGGGAGGAGGCAAGTCTGTCTGCTTCCAGGTGCCTGCCATGATGAAGGACGGAATCGCCATTGTCGTGACTCCTCTCATCGCTCTGATGAAGGACCAGGTCAGGAATCTTGCCGCTAGAGGAATCAAGGCTTTGGCTGTTCATGCAGGGATGAGCCGCCATGAAGTCGACCTGGCTTTGAATAATGCCGCCTATGGGGACTTCAAGTTCCTTTATGTCTCGCCTGAGCGGCTTGGAACCTTCCTTTTCCGGTCTTATGCCGGCGTCATGAACATAAATTTCATAGTTGTCGACGAAGCTCATTGCATTTCTCAGTGGGGCTATGATTTCAGGCCTGATTATCTGAGAATTGCGGAGCTGCGTTCCATGGCCGATGCCCCTGTAATCGCTCTTACGGCGACTGCGACTCCCAAGGTTGCCGATGACATCATGACTAAGCTTGGCTTCAAGGAAAAGTTCCTCCTGAAGAGCGGTTTCGAGAGGCCTAACCTAAGCTACATCGTGCGCAAGGTCAACGATAAAAGAGGCCAGCTGCTTGCCATCTGCGGGGGAGTTCCAGGAACGGGAATCGTCTACGTGAGGACGAGGGAGAAGACGGAAACGCTCGCCGCCTTTCTGGAATCTAACGGGGTAAGTGCCTCATTCTATCATGCCGGCCTCGGCTTCATTACAAGGATGGAGAGACAGGAGGCATGGCGGAGCGGACAGGTCAGGGTCATGGTGTGTACAAATGCATTCGGCATGGGCATAGACAAGCCTGACGTCCGTTTTGTCGTCCATTTCGATGTGCCCGAGTCGCCTGAGTCCTACTTTCAGGAGGCCGGACGTGCAGGCAGAGACGGGCTCAGGTCTTATGCCGTCCAGCTGTGGAACGGATATGACCTTTCTCGTCTGTCTCGTCTTGAAAAGCTTTCCTTTCCTTCTCTTGATTTCATAGAGGACGTTTATCAGAAGATTCATGTCTTTTTCGGAATCCCCTATGGGGGAGGCGAGGGCCGTCAGCTGCGTTTCCAGCTTGACGAATTTTGCGCGAGGTTCCATCTCAACCGCTCGAGCGTCTACTATGCCATGAAGTATCTGGAAAGGACCGACCATTGGACCTTTACCCAGGACATCGATGTGCAGACAAGAGTGAAGATCCTGGTGGAAAGGGATTCACTCTATGATGTGGAGCTTCCTTCTGAGGCTGATTCCGCCCTTCTGGATCTGATCATGCGGCGTTGCGAGGGGGTCTTCTCATTTCCTGTACCCATAGACGAGGAGTTTTTCGCTTCTCAGCTTGGGGTGCAGGTGCCTAGGTTGAGGCAGATGCTGTACGAACTTTCTGTCAGCCATGTGATTTCTTATATTCCTCAGGCTCATGCCGATGTGATTTTTCTTCATCATGGGAGGCTGGAGCCGAAGGGAATTGAGCTGCAGAGGGGGCGCTACGAGATGCTGAGGACAAGCTACCACGAGAGGCTTGAGGCCATGATGGAGTATGTCACCGAGACTTCGCTCTGCCGTTCGCGTTTTCTGCTGCGCTATTTCGGCCAGGAGGATTCCGCAGACTGTGGCACCTGCGACATCTGCCGTGCCAAAGCCTACGGCACGGATGATTCCGCCGATGGGTCCAGAGCCGATGTAGCTGCCGGGAGCCTCGACCAACGAATAATCCACTTCATCCTCCACGAGAAACAAGGAAGTTACACACTGACCGACTTCGCCTCCCGCTTCGCCCTCCCCACCGACAACTACGATCACTGCCTCACACGCCTCCGCGCCCTAATCGACGACGGCACCATCCCGCCTTACAAAACCTGAGTCCCGCCAGCCATCACGCCCGTCACGTTCACTTTCAGCCCTCCCACCCAGCACATCCCGTCCCTGATTCAAATCTGTCGTGGAGCCGTGGAGCCGTGGAGCCGTGGAGTTGTGGTGCCGGGTGCGGAGTTGGCGCTGTTTTTTGCTATATTTGCAAAGATATGCAAAAAGCCAGGCTATTATTTATAGGTACGGGGACCTCGCAGGGGGTTCCGATCATCGGCTGCCACTGTGGGGTCTGCACTTCCAAGGACCCGAGAGACAAGCGATTCCGCTCTTCAGTGCTCGTGGACTTCGCGGGGCTGAGGATTCTCGTGGATGCCGGGCCGGACTTCCGGTCCCAGATGCTCCGTGCGGACGTCTCCCATCTTGACGCTATCCTCTTTACCCATAACCACCGTGACCATACAGGAGGCCTTGACGATGTCCGGTCTTTGAATTATGTGGACAAGAGTGCGGCGGAAGTCTATTGTGAGCAGAGAGTCCTTGACAGCCTGAAATTGCAATATGCCTACGCCTTTGCCGAGAAGCTTTATCCTGGTGCTCCGATTCTCCATATCCACCTTATCGATGAGAAGCCTTTCATCATTGATGCAAGGACGGAACATCATGACTTGACATGGATCCATGACAAGGGCTATTGCTATGTGATGCCGGATGGCAGTCTGCTTCCGACTGGAGGTGGAAGCATCATGGCGCCGGAGGAGGGGGTCAGCCTGGAGAAAGCACTTGCCTGGCAGACGGGAGACGGCATAGGGGCTGGTATAGTGGGAGAGGCAGACGGCCGCAAGGCGTTGGGAGAAAGGAGGGCGGCTATCATTCCGATCAGAGGTCTCCATGATCAGATGCCAGTGCTCGGCTTCCGTTTCGGCAACATAGCCTATATCACCGACATGAGCCGTCTTCCCGATTCTGAATACGAAAAACTTCAGGGCCTCGACCACGTGACCCTGAACACAGTAGGATATAAACCGCATCATTCGCACTTTTCTCTTTATGAAGCCCTTGATGTAGCCGACAAGATCGGAGCCAGGCATACATGGCTGACTCATCTCAGCCACACCTTCCCGACCTACGATGAATTCGCCGGACAGCTCCATAAACTCTGCGAAGAGCGCGGAGTCCGTTCTGATGTCATGCCGGCCTACGATGGCTTAGTAATAGAATAACCATGCCGAAAATAGCATTTTACACCCTTGGCTGCAAGCTGAATTATGCCGAAACCTCTACCTATGAGAGAGGCTTCCGGGAGGCTGGGCTGGAGGTTGTTCCCTTCGAGGAAAAGGCCGACGCCTATCTAGTCAATACGTGCAGCGTGACCCAGCATTCTGACATGAAATGCAGAGGAGTCATTCGCCGCTGCCACAGGCAGGCTCCCGAGGCCGCCGTTATCGTGACCGGCTGCTATGCGGAGCTCAGGCGCGATGAGATCAAGGCTATCGATGGGGTGAGCCTGGTCTTCGGGGCAAAGGAGAAGCAGAGGGTCGTGCCGGAGACGCTGAGGCTTCTTGCCGGCCAGAAGGCCAAGACCGATGAGAGTTATAAGGAAAGGAGCATGGCGGAAGAATACCGGGAAATCTCCCGGGATGTTTTGCCGGCTTATTCTACCGGAGAACGGACACGTTCCTTTCTGAAAGTCCAAGATGGCTGCAATAATTTTTGCGCCTATTGCACGGTGCCTTACGCCAGAGGAGAGAGCCGGAACATTCCTATATCCGAGGCCGTCAGGCAGGCCGGTGAAATAGCCGCCGCCGGAGTCAAAGAAATTGTCCTTACCGGAGTCAACACCGGAGATTTCGGCCGTACCACCGGAGAAACCTTCCTATCGCTGATTCAGGCGCTTAATGAAGTTCCGGGAATCGAGCGTTACAGGATTTCGTCGATAGAGCCGAATCTTATTACGGATGAAATCGTAGACTGGATAGCTTCGGGCACGAAGTTCCTTCCTCATTTCCATATCCCGCTCCAGAATGGAACGGATGAACTTCTCAAGGCTATGGGAAGGCGGTATGATACAGCTTTTTTTGCTCGGAAAATAGATTATATCCGTTCACGGATGGAGGGGCCTGGAAAGCCGAAGGTCTTTTTCGGAATCGATCTCATGGCGGGCTTGCCGGGGGAGACGGAGGATCTTTTCGAAAGTTCGTATGAGTTTATAAGGGATAGGATTCATCCTGCCTTCATCCATATTTTCCCCTATTCGCGCCGGCCTGGGACTAGGGCCGCAGCCATGCGGAACCAGGTTCAGGATAGGGTCAAGACGGAGAGGGTATCGAGGCTTGAGGCTCTCTGTGAGAGTCTTCATGCAGAATTTGTGGCCGCGAACAAGGGCGTCCGGGAGAGTGTGCTCTGGGAGGGAGCGGATAAGAACGGGCTGATGTTTGGATATACGGGGAATTACATCCGGCTTGAGCGTCCTTATGATTCGGCCCTGACTAATACAATTCAGGACGTAGTAATCTGAACGGGATTTCAGCAGGCGCTCATGCGAGGATGCGGAAGATTCGCGTGGCTCTCAGGCAATGATGCGGAAGACACCCGTGGCTCTCAGGCGAGGATGAGGAAGACGCAGGGACGTTTCCCTATGAGGGGCTGGTTTGATGAGGCGAGGAGGCTGCGCCACTGTGCTACGCTTTGGGTCAGAATGGTCTCGTCAGGAAGGGTAATGTCCACGGCGATGGTCAGTCTGGTCTTGGGCGCGAGGATTTTGACGGCGTCGCACAGCATGGCATCGTTGCGGTAGGGGGTCTCGATGAAAATTTCTGTCTGGTGCAGCTGTGCCGAGCGTTTTTCGATGTTGCGGAGCGCGCCGCGACGCTCTTCAGTTTTGGCGGGAAGATAGCCGCAGAAAGCGAAGCTCTGGCCGTTGAGGCCTGAGCCCATGAGGGCCATCATCAGGCTTGAAGGGCCGACGCAAGGAACTACTTTCACTCCGATTCTATGACATAGGGCTACGAGAAGGGCGCCCGGGTCGGCCACGGCCGGCAGGCCGGCTTCGGTGATGAGGCCGACGTCATTCCCGTTGTCGAAGAGGACGGCGAAGGCTTCGATGTCGCGCGGGTCGGTGTGTTCGTTGAGTTCATGAAAGTCCAGGCCTTCGATTTGGCCTTTGAGTCCGGCGACGCTCAGGTAACGGCGTGCTGTGCGGACTTCTTCTACGACGTAGGTGTGGATATGGGGCAGGAGGTCGAGGACGGCCTGGGGCATCACCAGCTTTGGGTCATAGTCGCCAAGGGGCGAGGGAATCAGATATAGTTTTCCTTTTTCCATAATTTTGTCAATTTGTCGGTTTCACGGCGGAAGCGCTCGTCGGTTTCATGGCAGGGGCGTCTGTCGGTTTCATGGCAGGGGCGTCTGTCGGTTTCACGGCAGGGGCGTCTGTCGGTTTCACGGCGGAAGCGCTCGTCGGTTTCATTGCTGGAGTGTCAGCACGGGAGGCGGTGTCGAGAGAGGTGGAGCCGTCCGGGGAGACGCGGAGCTTCTTTAGCCGCTGTGAAGGAGCCGTGCCGGACTCGGGGTGCTCCTTCCGCCACTTCTTCCCGCTCCAAATCCTCCGCCACAGCTCTCCCAGAGTCGTGAATTCACGCTGGTAGGCAAGGCCAACCCCGTTCCTCTGCGAATTGTCGAGATAAGTGGTATACTGGTCGGCGCTATGGGAGAAGAGATTGAGTCTCACGGCCCCCGGCTTGTCCAATTTGATTTCTATGTCAATGTCCCCGACCACGTTGCTCCCCATGGAAGAAGTCCCGTAGCCTGTGGCTTCATTGCGGTTCCCTATGGTGCCGTTCACGATGACCCTGTTATTGAAGAGCTGGGTGGAGACGGCTACATCGAAGATGTCGTTGCCGGCGGAATTCTGCTGATAATCCAGTCCCATGTCTATAGGAATATCGAGCTTCTGGAGGATATTGTTCAATTGGTTCGCCATGATTTCGGTCACGGAGGAATAAAGCATGGAGGAGTTGTTGGCGATCCCCGATTGCTCGTCAGGCATGAAGCCGTTGGAAATCAGGAGGGAAAGGAATTGTCTCTGGACCTGGTCCTCGGTGGCGAGGGATGAGAGGACCTTGGCCTGGGTCGTAGGCTCCAGGTCAGGAATCTCGATGGAGAATTTCAGCCTTGGATTGCGCAGCTTGTCGCTTATCCCGATCTGGGCGATGACCGTCCTGCGGGCCGTTGAGGTTGAGTCGGCGATCAGGGTCCCGATGGCGGCCTTGGTACGATATTGGGCCGTGATATCGAGGTCGCTGTCCATAACATTGCCGTTGAATTTCACGCTGCTCCCGTCCTGGAGAGTGAAGTCACGCTTGACGATGTCAAGAGCGGCAAAATTGTAGGTCCCGGAAGAGATGTTATAGATCCCGTTAATGGAGAAGATGTCCTTGCTCGGAACAACGTTGACCACAATCTGGCCGCTTCCTTCCCCGGTGAGGATATTACCCGTGGCTTTGTCCACTTCCACGATGGCTTTGGTCTCTGGCGTGACTCTGACATCGAGCCTGCATCCGAAGCCTCCCTGGCTCTTTTTCTCGCCGGAGGTGGCAAGGCGGTTCATCAACTCGTCGTAAGGGTCTGTGACGCTTTCTTCATAAGGCTGCCTGAAAGTCAGGAGGTCGGAGGTCTTGGCCGAACCGTCCGAGCCCATAGGGATATGGAATTCTCCGTTCTTGGCAGTCGTGGCAGAGACATCAAGATGGATGGAACTTGCCGGGCCGGTCAGGTCGGCGCGTCCGGAGGCGAAGACATTGCCATAGAAAGAAGGGTTCCCGCCTTCCGGAATGTTCAGAACTTCGAGCCTGTCCACTGAGATATGAGTGTCGAGGCTTATGTCTTTGAAATGGTTCCAGACTACCTTTCCGGTGACCGAGCCTGTCTGGGCGAAACGGTCGGCAATGCGGATGCCGTCGAAATAGACACCTCCGCTGTCAAGATGGAGCGGGCCTGTGGCGGTGTAATGTACCTGGGTGAAGTCCAGGGTGAAGGCGGCGTTCTGGAGTGCCAAGCCCTCGCTTTTTAGTCCGAGGTCGGAGAGCGGGCCCTGGATGAAGACCTTGCCGCCGATGCTTCCGTCCAGCCCGCTGACAACGGAACTTGCCAGCGGCGCGAAATAGCCGAGGTCGAATTTGTCGAGGCCAAGGGAGATGTTGAGGGTCTTGTCCTCCGTCTTGTAGGCACCGCGGAGATTTAGAGTCCGCAGTGAATCCACGTCATCCGTTGCCCTGAGCAGGAAGCTCCTGCTCCCCTCGTCCCAAAGGCTGGCGAGCCTGAGAGTCCCGGCGTTCCGTCCGTTTATCTCTGTGGAGTTTACCCTTACGTCCGCCAGCATCCCGAAGCCCTTCTTCGTTGGCGAGATCAGGCGGAGGATTCCGTTCGCCTGGCCTCCCAGGCCGAAGCTTCCTTTGCCGATGAAAGGATTGATGGCGGCGATGTCGAAATTGGAAAGATTGAGGGTGGCGGTGTCCCTTTGGTCCGGGGAGTAGCCGCCATTGAGGGTGATGGATTGGTCCGAATTGCTGAAGACGAGCTTTCCGACCCTTACGCTCCTGCTCTTGACCTCTATCGGCGCCTCGCTGATGGACCAGCCCTCGTCATTGAAATAGATATTGGACGGGCGCATTTCAGCATGGAGAAGAAGTGAATCCCCGGGGCTCCTCTCAAGACTGCCTACCATGAATATTTCTCCCTTATTGGCGAGGGCGGTCTCGTTGTCGTAGGAAAAGCCAAGCCCGATGGAATTGTCATGGGCATAGGCCTGGAGCCTGTTGCCCTTGGTCAGGATAGGGGAGACGCTGAGCTCGGAGGCGTTGATTTCTCCGAGCAGTTCGCCGCTGGAATTTCCGACGCTGAGCGAAAGTCCCTTGAGGTATTTGTCCAGGAAGGCTACGCGGGCCGAGGTCAGCAGACCGGCCACTCCGCCGTTCTTGTCGAGGCTTAGTTCGACCGAGGTGCTGTCGGCTACATAGAGTCCCGGCATGAAGTAGGAGAGGATGTCGCGGCTGTCATGGAGAATGAACTTGAGGAAGTACTCGTTGCCCGAATATTTGCCTGCCGCTTCTTTGTAGAGGGCGGGGAGCTGACGCTGCGCCGTGGCGTTGACGAGGTCTTTGACGAAGGTCGTAGGAAATTTCGAACCGATGTAGGAGCCTTCGGCGAAAGATGAGGTGAGATTGATCCTGTTGGCGTCGTCGCTGAAACGGGAGACTATGGATATGTCTCCTATATCGTGGGAGCCGTTTTCGTCGGTCAGCAGCACGTCCTGGATGCTTAGGTCTCCGATGAGGTCTGTCCCTCCCGCCTTCTGGAAATTCGAACTTGCGGTGAAGCTCATGAGCGAAGGCTCCCGTTTGTCAAGGCCCATGGCGTGGAGGTCTGCGTGCGGGACGTCTGCGTAGAAGTCGTATCTGGCGTTTTCGGCTTTGAGGCCGAGAGTGAGGGTCCCTTGGTAGAGCAACCGCAGGGCCGGGTCTTCGCAGGACAGGGTGCCGTCGAAAGTCCCTTCATGGATCTTTCCGGCCGCCGAGATTGCCGTGTAGTCGTGGCCGAGAATGCCGATCCGGGAAATGCCTAGCGAGTCGATGGTCACTTCGGGCCCTGATTTTTCGAGACTTGCGTTGAGCCTGGAGTAGGCGCTGAGATCTCCGAGAGCCTTTACACCTATGATTCTTCCGAGTCCGAGGTTCTGTGGGCGGAGGCTTCCTCCTATGTTTATGGCCCTGCCCGGACTGAGAAGATTTCTTATGTCAAGGTCGGCCGAGAGGGAGCCGGCATCGACGGAACCGATGTCTCCTTTGACGGATAGGCGGTTTATCGGCCCCTTCGCCCTGCCGTTGAAGGAGAATTTTTCGCCCTTGGCGAATTTGCCGAGGTCGATTTTGAGCCCGGGAGCCCAGACATGGAGGAAGGTCGAGAGGCTCTGGCTGTCGCATCTGAAGTCGCTGAGCTTGGCATCCAGCAGCATGGACTGTACCTTGGGCAGGCCTGTCAGCGAGCCGTCAAGCCTGCCGGAGAAAAGTCCGTCATGAGACTTGAAAAGAAGGCTGGAAAGGGCGAAATCATTGGCATAGCCTTCGAAGACGCCGTCTATGTCCATGGCCATGTATCTGCCTTGCAGGGCTTTGGCGAAGTATCCGAGGCTTTCGAGGCTGAGTGTGGTCTTCCTGATCTTCGCCTCAAGACGGACCTCCTGAATGAACTTGCTCCATGAAGCCGTATTTTCGTAGGCGAAACCGAGCTTGGTCATGCTGATATCAGACCATAAGTCCTTGATCTTCAGGTCTCTTATGATAGTCTGTCCATTGCCGACCCTGGCGCTTCCGCTCATCCTGGAGACTTCATAGCCGCTTTTTTCCTTGAAAGACAGTCGGTCCGCCTTCCCCGACATGACGCCTCCTCCGAAAGAAAGTTTCCTTCCTTTGAGATGGATGTCGCTGATGTCGAGGTCTGCCCAATTGATGGAGCCGCGGACGCTTTCCTGGGGACTTTTGAGATTCTTCATCCTGAAACGGAAACCGTCGATTTCGACTTTTCCGATGCTGAAGATGTCCTTGTCGGACTTGGGCTTGTCCGTTTTCGGCTTGTCTGATGTGGCCTTATTGATGATTCTTGTCAGGTTCATGCCCCCTGGACGGCCTGCCTCTTCTGGCTCTGTCACAAGGTTGAGGTCTCCATCCTTGATGTAGGCTTCCCTTATGCAGACTCCGTTGTCGCTGAGCAGGCCATTGATGGAAAAGGACGCTGTCAGCCAGGATGCATGGAAAATCGTGTCCATGGGCTCGTCGCTTCCGTTGTCGTAGGGATTCTTGTCTATGAGGCAGAAGTCCTTGAGAACCATCGCCTTGAAGGGGTCGATGTGAAGTCTGGTGAAGGTGACCTCGCAGTCCAGCTTCTCTTCCAGGCCTTTAAGCAGCCTGTCCGCTATCTTTTTCTGGACCGAAGGCGACTGCGCGGCAATGGCCGCGGCTACGAGGAGCGCGGCTATGATTCCGAACAAGAGTCCGACTATCTTCAGGCCTTTCTTCATTATGAGGCGGATACATTATCCTATAATTTACAAAAATAGCATTTTTTAAGCCTCATGGCCTCTTCCCTTCGGCCTAAAGTGAGGATTTTTTATGCTATATTTGCATTTCAGTAATATTTCGGACATTAATGTCAGACATCATCTTAGGAATAGAAAGTTCCTGCGACGACACCTCCGCTGCCGTCATCAAGGACGGCTACCTTCTGTCGAACGTCATCGCCAGCCAGCAGGTGCACAAGGATTATGGCGGAGTTGTGCCGGAACTGGCTTCAAGGGCTCATGAGCAGAATATAGTGCCGGTAGTGAGCCAGGCGCTTGTCAAGGCCGGTCTCGAGGCTTCGGATATCAATGCAATAGCCTTTACCCGCGGTCCGGGTCTTCTGGGCTCCCTTCTTGTGGGTACCTCCTTCGCCAAGGCTCTCTCCGTAGCTCTGGACGTGCCCATCATCATGGTCAATCATCTTCAGGGCCATATTCTCGCAAATTTCGTAAAGCAGTATGACAAACCATCCGCCGCTCCGAAATTCCCATATCTCTGCCTCCTTGTATCGGGCGGTAACTCTCAGATCGTAAGAGTCGATGATCCGATCCATTACGAGATTCTTGGCCAGACAATAGACGACGCCGTCGGAGAGGCCTTCGACAAATGCTCGAAGATGATGGGTCTGGGATATCCGGGCGGCCCTGTGATTGACAGGCTTGCCAAGTTGGGCGATCCGGAAAAGTACAAGTTCGCCAAGCCTCATATTCCGGGGCTGGACTATAGTTTCAGCGGGGTCAAGACTTCGCTTCTCTATTTCGTCAGGGACGAGATGGAGAAGGATCCTGAGTTCATGGAGAAAAACAAGGAGGATATCTGTGCCAGCTTCCAGAAAACATTGATAGACATCCTGATGGACAAGCTCATCAAGGCGGTGCGCCAGACCGGGATTAAGGAAGTGACCATCGGGGGAGGAGTCTCGGCCAACAGCGGACTTCGCGGCCGCATCACGGAGGAAGGGCAGAAGAGGGGCTGGAACACCTATCTTCCGGAATTTAAGTTCACGACAGACAATGCCGCGATGATTGCCATCGCGGGATATTTCAGGTATCTGAAGGGTGAGCGCACTCCGCTGGATGTGGCTCCTGTTTCGAGAATAGCTGATTTTTAAAGTATAATCTATGGTAGAATTCGAAGTATGCAGCCGTATAGGGCGGGAGCCGCGGCTTGACGACATAAGACTGGCCGCCGCCGAGGCCCTGCATCTGCGCAGGAACGCCGTGATCAATGTGATAGACCCTTCCAAGTCTGTCCAGCCGACCCTCTCCGGGGCGGATGCTCATTGCCATATTGTCCACCGTTCCATAGATGCCCGCGGGGATGTCCTCGTCCGCTATAAGGTAAGGGCTTATTATTCCGATGAACCATATGAGGAATACAAGACTCCTGACTATAAGGATGTCCATGAGAGCGAGCCGGTAATCGTGGTCGGAAGCGGGCCTGCCGGAATGTTCGCGGCTCTCCGTCTGCTTGTCCACGGGCTGCGTCCGGTCGTACTAGAGAGGGGGAAGGATGTTCACAGAAGACGCCATGACATGGCTGCTCTGTCCCGTGACGGGGTCCTCAATCCGGATTCGAATTATTGCTACGGAGAAGGTGGCGCCGGGACTTTCTCGGATGGAAAACTATTCACTCGTTCTTCCAAGCGAGGGAATGTCGGGGACATCCTGGGCCAGTTCGTGGATTTCGGGGCCGACAGGTCCATTCTTATCGACGCTCATCCTCACATCGGTACGGACAAGTTGCCGCGCGTGGTGGAGAATATTCGTAATTGCATCTGCGAGCATGGAGGGGAGTATCATTTCGATAATAAAGTCACTGATATTGAGAGGCTTGATGACGGGACTTTCTGCGTCAAGGCCAGCACTCCGGAAGGGGAGGCGGTCTACAAGGGCAAGGCCGTGATCCTTGCCACAGGACATTCCGCCCGGGATGTGTACGAGATGCTTTCGGCCAAGGGCCTCGACCTGGAGGCCAAGGGTTTTGCCATGGGCGTGAGAGTCGAGCATCCTCAGGACCTCATCAACAGGATCCGTTACCGCGGCCAGTGGGAGCCGGGCATGCCGGCCGCGGAATATTCTTTCGTGGAGCAGGTGCTGGAGCGGGGAGTCTTCTCTTTCTGCATGTGTCCTGGAGGTATTCTGGTGCCTTCTTCGACCGAGGACGGGACGACGGTGCTGAACGGAATGTCCAATTCGGCGCGTAATTCGAAGTGGGCGAATGCCGGAGTCGTGGTGCAGATCCAGCCGGGTGACGAGCCTAGTGAGTACAAGGCTGCCGGGGCTTTCTCCCTCCTTGATTTCCAGCGTGATGTCGAAAGGAAGATGTACGCCTATGTGGCTGACTTCCGCAAGACCAATCCCGAGGTCAATCCTTTCGCGGCTCCGGCCCAGAGGATGATTGATTTCTGCAACAACGTGCCTTCACACGACCTTCCGGTGACTTCTTACCATCCTGGCGCCGTGTCTGCTCCTCTCCATGAACTTCTCCCGGAGGGGATAGTGAAGAGGCTGCAGGAGGTTTTCCCGCTTCTTAATAAGAAGACTATGCGGGGATATTTCACCAATGAGGCTCTTCTGCTGGGAGTGGAGTCGCGGACTTCTTCTCCGGTGAGGGTCGTGCGTGATCCGGAGACTTATCAGAGTCTTTCCATGCCGGGGCTTTTCCCTTGCGGGGAGGGTGCCGGCTATTCCGGCGGAATCGTGTCTTCCGCCATTGACGGTGTGAATTGCGCCGATGCGGCCGCCAAGGCCGTGCTCGGAGCCTAAAATCTTGTCGCGATGAAAAAAGTCATCTTGGTGCTTGCGGCTATCCTGGCTGTCTCGCAGCTGCTGTCCGCTCAGGTATTCAACGACATCCCGATGGACTGGAAATGGGTCGGGCAACATTCCGCGGCCCTCACCTATGACGGCTCTTATACCGGGAAGAAAGATTATCTTCTCGATGCCAAGTCCCGCAAGATAGTCAAGACCGGAATAAGCTATCCGAGAAAGTACACTGACTTTCCTCTTCGACCGGAGGGAGCCGTTAATCTGACTTTTTCGCCTGACTCAACTAAGCTGGCTTTCACTCGCGCAAACAATCTCTGGGTCGCCGACATCGCTACCGGCGCCGAAACCCAGCTCACTTTCGATGGCTCCGAGACCATTCTCAACGGCTACGCCTCCTGGGTCTATTACGAGGAAATTTTCGGCCGGGCAAGCCGCTACAGGGCTTTCTGGTGGTCGCCGGATTCCAAGGTGCTGGCTTTCTACCGCTTTGACAATGAGAGGGTTCCTGTCTTTCCCATCTATTCTCCTTTCGCGGAGAATTATGATAGGAGCGGCATGAGGCTTTCATATTCCCAGAACGCCGGGGCGGCAGTCGCTCTCCCTGATCTTTCTCCAGACGGGGGCAGCGTCAGGATGACGCGCTATCCTCTCTGTGGGGACCCGAATCCTGAGGTCCGCATCGGTTTTGCCCATCTGGATGACGGAAAGCTGGTCTGGGCCGATTTCGACGAGCATGAGGACCAGTATTTCGGCCATGTTTTCTGGAACGGCAGGAAGTTCTTCGTCCAGAGGGAGCCTCGGCTCCAGAATACTCTCGACCTTTACGCTGTCTCTCCTGACGATGGTTCGAAAGAGCATATCTACCATGAGCATTATAAGACTTGGCTCGACTGGATAGAAGGAATCAAGTTCGGTTCCGAAGGTTTCTACACTGTGCGTTCTTTCGAGACGCTCTGGCAGCAGATCTACTACATTTCCTATGACGGCAAGACTGTCAGGAGGCTTACTGACGGGGAAAACTGGAGAATGTCCATTATCGATGTAGATGAGGCTTCCGGCCGCCTGATCTTCACGGCGGAGAGGTCTTCACGCACAGCCCAGGGCCTTTATCTGCTTGACACCAGGAAAGGACAGATTTCGGCTCTATCCCCCGATGGCTATGATGTCGACGGGGTCAGGGTTTCGCCTGACCATCACTATGTCATCTATTCCCAGAGTTCCTATTCGGATCCTTACGAAATCTGGCTCTGCGATGTCCTCAAGCCTCAGAAGTCCTGCAAATTGGAGGATTTCGCAAGTCCTTCTTTCCATGCCGGGGACTATTCTCTTCCGAAGGCCGTGGAGATCCAGGCGCGGGACGGGCTGAAGCTTTACGGTTACATGGTCCTGCCTCGTGATTTCGATCCATCGAAGAAATATCCTGTCCATGTCGATCTTTATGGCGGCCCGGATACTCCTCAAGTCAGGAACAGGTGGTACGGTGTTTCCAGATATGATTTCTATTCCGAGAACGGAATCATTGAGTTGGTCGCCGACTGCCGGGCTTCTGGGCACAATGGACGTGAGGGCATGGATCAGATTTACCGTCAGCTTGACGTGCTTGAAATCAGGGATTTTGTTGACTGGGGACTCTGGCTTCAGAGCCTGCCTTATGTCCGGGCGGACAAAATCGGTGTCGAGGGCTTTTCTTTCGGCGGAACTATGGCGGCCCTCCTCGTCATGGACCATTCCGATGTCTTCCATTATGGCATCGCCGGTGGGGGAGTCTATGACTGGGCTCTCTACGACACGCATTACACCGAGAGGTTTATGGACACGCCTCAAGCTAACGCCGGGGGCTATGCGCTCACCAGGGTCATCGACCATGCCAAGAACTATCCTGTAGAGTATTCGGACTCTTCGGATGCCGCTGCGCTCGAGCCGGTCATGCTGAAGCTCACTCATGGCACCGGAGACGACAATGTCCATTTCCAGAATACTCTGCGGCTTGCCGACGCCCTTCAGAAAAACGGCAAGAAATTCGAACTCATGATCTACCCTGACGGCATGCACGGCTACCGCGGCTACCAAGGCGCCCACTTCAACTCCGCCAACGAAGACTTCTGGCGCCGCCACCTCCTCGCCCGCTAGCCACCCTTGCGCTTCTCGCGTGGCTTTGATGTGGCTTTCATGCTGTCTTCTTGCCGGCGATACCTCTACTCCTACCCACCATCCCGCCGAAAACCGCCGTTTTCGCGAGGACCCTGCGCACGGAGTATGGCCTACAGTGCCCTCAGTGGCACTATTTCGGCGATGCGTGCGGTGTGTAAATATTGTTTACGTGTTGTAAAGTTTCTTTACGGGATAGGAGGCGGGGTGAACTGAATAATACTTTGATTATCAATGCGCTATGACAAGTGGCACAGGGCTTGTGTTTCTTATTGTCGGATGAAATTCAAGATTCTCCGGTCATGGAGAATAGGAAGTTTCAAAAAGATATTATAAAACTATAGCGATATGATCAAAGTCAGCAATCTGACGAAAGTATTCAGGACAGAAGAAATCGAGACTACGGCGCTCAACGGAGTGTCATTCGAAATCAAGGACGGTGAATTTGTGGCCATCATGGGGCCTTCCGGATGCGGAAAATCTACGCTTCTGAATATTCTTGGGCTTCTGGACAACCCTACGTCCGGCTCATACGAGTTGCTTGGGAAGGAGGTATCGAAGCTGAAGGAGAAGGAGCGCACTAAATTCCGCAAGGGGAACATCGGTTTTGTGTTCCAGAGCTTCAACCTGATAGACGAACTGACGGTATATGAGAACATAGAGCTTCCGCTCCGATACCTGAATGTTTCAGCAGGGGAGAGGAAGAAGCGCGTCACGGAGATAATGAAGCGGATGAACATCAGCCACAGGGCGAGCCATTTTCCGCAGCAGCTTTCTGGAGGACAGCAGCAGAGGGTGGCGATAGCGAGAGCGGTGGTCATCAACCCGAAGCTGATTCTCGCCGACGAGCCGACCGGAAACCTCGATTCGAAGAACGGAAAGGAGGTGATGGACCTGCTCACGGAACTGAATCAGGAGGGGGCTACGATCGTGATGGTGACGCACTCTCCGAAGGATGCGGCGATGGCCCAGCGGAAGATCGATCTCTTCGACGGTCAGATCGTCAGCGACGTGCAGAATGAATTGTAGAGCAGATCGCGGGCGACGTGCAGAATGGATTGTAGAGAAGTGTCCCATTGTAAAATCTAAGTCTGATGAAATCTTTCTTTAGGTTCCTTTCCCGCAATAAAGCCTATGCCTTGATAGAGGCTGTAGGCCTTGCCGTGAGCCTCGCCTTCGTGGTGATGTTCGGCTCATACGCTTATCAGCAATATTCCATAAATACGCAAAATCCTGACAGAAAAAACATTTATGCCTTCGGTATGCCGGATTGCATAGGTCTTACCTACGGTTTTCCAGATGCTCTCAAGTCCAGGGTACCTGAAGTTGTGAGGGTCACCAGCATAATTCCGCAGACGAGACGTTTCCTCATCGGAGAGGCTGCCGTGAATGCCGAAGTGATGGGTACTGACAAGGCTTTCTTCGACATTTTCCCTTACTATGGTCTCGTGTCAGGCTCGCCTTCATCGCTGGATGCCAAGGACAACATCTTGATAAGCGAGACCTTCGCCGCCAAATATTCCCTGAAAGTCGGTGACCATCTTTCCATTGATGGCAATGAACTTATGGTTTCCGGCATAGCCAAGGATTTCAAGGCTACGCTCATCTCATATTGCGACATAATTGCAAGCAACAAGAGCAATTTGTTCAGCAAGCTTGCTGCCTATGACAATTTCGGGAATGTCATCACCTTTGCGCAGGTGGCACCGGGGACGGACCGCCAAGTACTCTATGACAAGACAGAGGCTTTATGCAAGGAGGTATATCAATGGTATGGAAAGGGTTTCTTCGAGAAGCTGAAGATATGGAGGGTGGACGAGATCTATTTCTCTAAAGACTGGGGAAATGTCAACCAGGGAGACCTCGGCACCCTGAGGCTTCTGTCCCTGGCCGGACTCCTCCTTCTTATCTGCGCGATATTCAATTTCATAAACCTTAATTTCGCGCTGGTGGGAAAAAGAGCGAAGGAGATGGCGACTCGCAGGCTCGTCGGAGAACAACGCTCGGGCATAATATGGAGATATATTTACGAATCAGTCCTTTTCACTGCTTTCTGCTTTATCTTCGCCCTGCTTCTCGCTGTGGCTCTGACCCCGACTATGAATAATCTGCTCGGTAACCCTGTGGTCCCGATATCGATTGAATTCAAGCCCGTCTATATCGCCGCCTTTGTCCTGTTAACCATTCTCACAGGCACTCTTTCAGGTCTTCTTCCAGCCCTCTTTGCCAGCCGTTACAAGCCTGTGGACATCGTGCGCGGGTCCTTCAGAACCAGCAACAAGATGGTATTCAGCAAGATATTCATTGTCCTGCAGTGTGCCTTTTCGGTGTTCCTCATCTCCATGGCTCTAGTCATGGAAGCTCAGTACGGCAAGTCATTGAAGCGGCCGAAGAATTACGATTCCGCCGACAAACTGTATCTCTACACTAACGGGGCCAAGAGGCCGGACATGGCCCTGGCGGATGTTCTCAGGGAGCTTTCTTGCGTGGAACGCATCGGGTTCTCGCAAGGCTGTCCAGCCTTCTTCGCCAATGGGCAGTATTCGACCACATCGGATGGCAAGGACATACTCTACCGTATCTGCTGGATGGACAGTACTGCGTTCTCTATGCTGAATTTCAGGCAGGAAAAGAACTTCGGAGCTCCGATGTACAATTCCGTATGGTTTTCCCAGACGGCGTTCCGCGCCACTGGCCTTGATGACAGTCATCTCCAAATCGACACCCTGAGTCAGCGAGCTCTCGGTTGCGAGCAGCTTGCAGGAGTGTTCCAAGATATTCCGTTGTCAATCGCCAACGAAGGGGAAAGGATGAATATCATTGTGAGCGTGATACGCGACAGTGATATGTGGTGGCCGGGACTGCTCATCGAGACCAAAGGCGATCATGGCGAAGCGATGAATGCCATCAGGCAGGCGTTCGAAAAATGGAACGATACCGGCATGGAAGAGATACAGACCCTTTCCTATATTGATGATGGCTACAAGGATGCTCTCAAGCCCGCCATGGACAACATGAGGCTCCTTGAAATATTCATGCTCATCTCGATAATGATTTCTCTGCTCGGACTCATAGCGATGAGCGGCTATTTCGCCGAAGAGAGGGCCCACGACATCGCCATCCGCAAAGTCTTCGGCGGGACAGTGGAAAGCGAGCTTGTGAAAAATGTCTCGGACTATATGGTCATGGTGCTGATTGCATGCGTGATCGGGGTTCCTGTGGCGGTCTGGGCTTCGCGCAAGTATCTGGAATCTTTCATAGACCGGCTTTCCGGTTATGCATGGATATTCGTCCTGGCTGTCATCATATCCCTTGCCATCTCCTTCCTGTCCGTTTTCTTGCAGACCCTTTCCGCGGCCCGGACCAACCCCGCGGACGAACTCAGGTGAACACACATAAGCTCTTACTCTCTATATAGACAGGCCTCGGATATCAGAAGCGATATTCGAGGCTCGTTTTTTCCGGCTTGGTGTCAGTTTTCCGCTATCAGCTTGTAGCCGGTGCCGCGGACGTTGACGATGCGGACGTGGGGGTCTTTTGAGAGGCTGTGGCGTAGGCGGGTGATGAACACCTGAAGGCTGCGGGCGTTGAAGAAGTCGTCGTCGCCCCAGAGGTCCAGAAGAAGGCTCTGCATGGGGACGATGCCTCCCTTGGCGTCGCAGAGGTGGTGGAGGATTTCGGCTTCACGGTGAGAGAGGTTGACGCTTTCCCCGTCGGGAAGATAATCGAGAGCCTGAGAGGCCGGTGTGAAGCGGTAATCTCCTATCCGGTACTCGCTCTGTTCCGCCTCCTGCCGCTCCGTCATGTAGGCTTTCCCCATAAGAGCCTTTATGCGGACTATGAGTTCCTGGAGGGCGAAAGGCTTCTTGAGGTAGTCGTTGGCTCCCAGTTCGAACCCGGTGACGACATCGTCCGGGGTGGATTTTGCCGTGAGGAAGAGAACAGGGGTGCGGTCATCTGTTTTACGGATGCGGCGTACCATTTCGAAGCCGTCCATGCGTGGCATCATGACGTCGGCGACGAGGACGTCAGGACGGACTTCGAAGAAACGTCTGAGCCCTTCAACTCCGTCGGCGGCGGTCTCGACGATGAAACCCTGCCCTCTGAGGGTCTCGCTTACGATTTGAACCAGGGTTTTTTCGTCTTCGACAAGAAGTATTTTTATTTTCGGCATAGCTGCATCGCTTTGTTCATGGTGACAAGATTATGTTCATGGAAGAATGGCGTCAGGAAGCCATAGGAATGAAGATTCTGAATTCGCTGCCCTTGCCCTGGGCGCTGGAGACGCTGATGGTCCCGCCGTGCTTTTCGACCATGGTCTTGGCGTAGTAGAGGCCGAGACCGTAACCCTTGACATCGTGGATGTCTCCGGTCGGGACCCGGTAGAATTTCTCGAATATGTGCTTCTGCTTGTCGGGAGCTATCCCTATGCCGTCGTCTTTGACGCTTATTTCAACGCCGCCAGGCACAGTCTTCGCCTTGATTACGATATGGACGGAAGGTCCGGAATATTTTATGGCGTTGTCGATGAGGTTGCTGATGACGTTCCCGAAATGGAAGCGGTCTGCGTGAATGACAAGAGCGTCTTCTGACTCGATATGAATCTCGCAAGATTTTTCCGTTGGAAGACGGTGCTGGTCCGCCAAGTTCTGCAGCAGAGGTTTAAGCTCGATGTCCTCTTTCCTGAGCTCGAAGGTCTTACGGCTTTCCATGCTCATGGAAAGGATTTGCTCGATCATTCCTTCCAGTTTTTTCAGCTGGCTCTGGCTGATTTCCAGATATTCACGCCTCTTTTCGGGGTCGTTCCCCGCCTCGAAGTTCAGCAGGGCGTCATTGGCCGCATATGCCACCGCCACCGGCGTTTTGAGCTCGTGGGTGATGTTGTTGGTGAAGTCGCTCTTCATTTCCTCCAGGCTTTTCTGCTTGAGCATGGCATGGATGAGAAACCAGAAGGAGAAGGCGAGCAAAAGGAAAAGTATCAGAGAGGCCGCGATTACCCCCGACATCTCACGGAATACAAGGCCGGAGAGGGGCTCGAGCGTGAGTTCGTATATGTCGCCTGGCGTTATGCCGTAGACGTAGGCGTAATTCCTGGCTCTGCCGGACGGCTTATAGCCTGGGGTCGAAACAGTGGCAGTCGTCGTGCTGTCGCTTAGCATCTGCAGGCGATGCGGTACGTTCAGCCCGTTGTCGGCGAGCATCATGGTAAGCAGGGAGTCCAGCTTATGCATATTCACTTTGGCAAGGACATCCACTCCGGCATGCATTCCACGCTGGTAGTAGCCTGTGTGTTCTTGAGAATCGCTGATTAAATATACGCCTGCATCCTCTTTGTCACTGACGGTATCTTGTTGTACCGTGCTTGTCGTGACAGAAACTGATACGGATTTGGAGCCCTCCACATTTTTGCCATGATTTCTTTCATTTTCGCCAAGGACAGAAACTGATACGGATTTGGAGCCCTCCACATTAATCCCGAACAGGTTCGTGCTGGCGGAAACTTGTGAGGATAAGCTGTCTCGAGACCATCCAGTGTCCAAATCTATCGTCCCGTGGCGGCCGCTTGCGCTGACCTCGCGCAGTCGTTCCATCATCTCGGCATAATCTGCCTTCTGGAGGGCGAGGTTTATCTCGTCTTCCTTCGATTTGATGGAGGAACGGTATAGGCCGGACAGCCAATAGATCTGGTAGCCGAAGAGGGCTGCCAGAGACAGTATCAGCAGTATGACTATATGTCTGGATGGAAATTTCATGTGGCTAATTTAGCGGAATTTGAAAGATTGCAGAGCGTTTTAACACTATTTAACACTTCTTAACTTTATGTTAACACGGTTTGTCGCAGATTCAAGGCAATTTTGCAGCGTGAAATAATGGCCGGAAAGGACGGTCTGCTTAAGTTCGACATGAAAAGTATTTTATTCTTGCTTTGCCTTGCAAGTTCCGCCGCCGTCGCGGCGGCCCAGGAACCTGATTCATTGTCTGTCGCGGTGGCTGACAGTATGTTCATGGAATTGTCCCAAGCCGTGGTTACTGGTGAAATTCCTGTCGTCAAGGTGGATAAAGGCGCTTTGGTATATGACGTTCCGCGTATTCTGGAGAAAACTCCGGCGGACAATGCCTACGATGCGATCGGAAAGCTTCCGGGCGTGACGCCTCAGGGGGACGGCTTTGCCGTCGCGGGAAGAGGAGCCACCGTCGTCATCGACGGCAAGGTTTCCACCCTTTCGGCTTCTCAAGTTAGCGCTCTGCTGAAATCGACCCCGGTGAGCCGGATCGCCAAGGCGGAGGTCATCCCCAATGCTACGGCGAAGTACCAGGTGCGGGGAGCTCTGATCAACATTGTCCTCAGGCATGATTCTGAAAGCAGGAGCAAGCTGCAGGGAGAAATCTACGGGCAGTACCTCAATCAATATTACGGCGGCGGCCAGGGGCGCGGCTCCCTTCAATATTCCAAGGGCAAGTTCTCCACGGACTTGATATACTCCTACGAGTACGGGCGGTCGTATAATGACAATTCTACTCAGGCACGGCATCGGCTCGCCGACGGCAGCGTCCACGATATCGACCAGGAGATGTTGACGGATAGCTGGAGCAGGACTCACCAGGTGCGTTGGGGCGCTGATTATTTCTTCAGCGAGAAGCACAGGGCAAGCCTGGTGTATAACGGTAGTTTCGGGGAGAGCGGAACGGATATCAGTACGACCGGTACGCAGGTTTCGACGACCCATTCAGGCAGAGACCGCCGGCTGCACAATATCCGTGCTGACTATAAGGCTCCTTTCGGGCTCTCGCTCGGAGCTGAATACACGCATTACAATAGGCCGTCCGACCAGCTGATTAATAGCTCGTTCGATGGAGTGGAAAACCATTACCGCACGGAAGACCGGCAGAATATCGACCGCTGGAAGGCTTTCGTCGCTCAGGAGCACCACCTCGGCAAGGGCTGGGAACTGAACTACGGAGCGAATCTGGAATGGGCGCGGGACAAGAGTTTCCAGTGGTACTATGACCCTGTTACCGGCGTTGGAATCAGCGTCGGAGGAGACGGCGGATTCACTTCGCGGCTGGATGAGCAGTCTCAAAATGTTTATGCCGGATTCAGCAAGTCCTTTTCCGAGAAATGGATGATGGACGGCTCGCTGGCTCTGGAGCATTTCAAGAATGCAGCGTGGAATGACTGGTCGGTCTATCCGACGCTCAATGTCACCTGGCTTCCTGCTGCCGGACACATCCTCCAGCTGGGGCTGTCTTCGGACAAAGGGTATCCTGATTACTGGGCTCTGCAAAGCACCACGTCCCACCCCGACGCCTATACTGAAATCGTTGGCAACCCGTCGATGAGACCACGCAAGGAATATCAGGCCGCTCTTTCCTACATCTTGAAGAGCAAATATGTGTTCACGGCATATTTCAGCCACATTAAGGACTATTTCATCCAGCTGCTGTATCAGAATCCAGACCGTCTGGTGCAGACATACCGCACTTTGAACGAGGACTTCATGCAGCAGGGAGGCATCCAGGCCTCGATACCTTTCAATGTTGGTGAGTGGTGGACTGGCCGCACGACGCTTATCGGCGCCTGGCAGAGAGAGAAGGACAGTGACTTCTATGAAATTCCTTTCGACAGGGACATCGTCTTCGGGATGGTGGTGATGAACAATACCTTCACCTTGTCGAATAAACACAATTTCAAGCTGCTGGTTAATGGAATGATCCGATCCAAAGGTATCCAGGGCGATTATGACCTGCCTGCTTCCGGCAATCTGGACGTCCAGTTGCGCTGGGGCTTCGCAGGAGGCAGGGGACTCATCAATATTTTCTGCAACGACATTTTCCAGACGAGCATGGTCTCTCCGCTCATCGACTACGGCGGACAGTACATGAAGGCTGATTATAAGTGCTATCGTCAGGTGGGACTGTCATTGTCCTGGAAATTCGGAGGCTATACCGAGAAGGAGCGGCAGGAAGTGGATACTAAGCGCTTCAAGTAAGCTTCCCTCGTGTCGAGCTACGTAAGAAACGGATTTGGATGCAACCGTCATTCCTGAACCTGAAGGTGGCTGCTTTGCATTGTAAAGTTTCCGGGACTTTCCACAAGGAAGCCCTGGAAACTTTAGAATCTGAAGGACCCTGCGCACAGAGTATGGCCTACAGTGCCCTCAGTGGCACTATTTCGGCGATGCGTGCGGTGTGTAAATATTGTTTACATGTTGTAAAGTTTCTTTACGGGATAGGGGGCGGGGTGAACTGAATAATACTTTGATTATCAATGCGCTATGACAAGTGGCACAGGGCTTGTGTTTCTTATTGCCGGATGAAATTCAAGATTCTCCGGTCATGGAGAATAGGAAGTTTCAAAAGGATATTATAAAACTATAGCGATATGATCAAAGTCAGCAATCTGACGAAAGTATTCAGGACAGAAGAAATCGAGACTACGGCGCTCAACGGAGTGTCATTCGAAATCAAGGATGGTGAATTCGTGGCTATCATGGGGCCTTCCGGATGCGGAAAATCTACGCTTCTGAATATTCTTGGGCTTCTGGACAACCCTACGTCCGGCTCATACGAGTTGCTTGGGAAGGAGGTATCGAAGCTGAAGGAGAAGGAGCGCACTAAATTCCGCAAGGGGAACATCGGTTTTGTGTTCCAGAGCTTCAACCTGATAGACGAACTGACGGTATATGAGAACATAGAGCTTCCGCTCCGATACCTGAATGTTTCAGCAGGGGAGAGGAAGAAGCGCGTCACGGAGATAATGAAGCGGATGAACATCAGCCACAGGGCGAGCCATTTTCCGCAGCAGCTTTCTGGAGGACAGCAGCAGAGGGTGGCGATAGCGAGAGCGGTGGTCATCAACCCGAAGCTGATTCTCGCCGACGAGCCGACCGGAAACCTCGATTCGAAGAACGGAAAGGAGGTGATGGACCTACTCACGGAACTGAATCAGGAGGGGGCTACGATCGTGATGGTGACGCACTCTCCGAAGGATGCGGCGATGGCCCAGCGGAAGATCGATCTCTTCGACGGCCAGATCGTCAGCGACGTGCAGAATGAATTGTAGAGCAGATCGCGGGCGACGTGCAGAATGAATAGTAGAGCAGATCGCGGGCGACGTGCAGAATGAATTTGAATTTCTATGGTCAGTTTATTTAGAAAAAACAGCATAGTCTCAACCATCCTGAACCTTCTTGGCATGACGGCGGCCTTCGCCGCTATGTACGTGATTTTCGTGCAGGTCCATCACGACTTCACCTACAATCACGGCATCAAGGACAGCGACAGAATCTACGTGATGACTTTGCCAGACTTTTACGAAGAAGGTAAGTACTCAGTATTCATGAACAGGCCGCCTCAGGAGAAGGTGCTTGCCACTGCGACCGGCATCGAGAGCGGGGGCTGCGGCCAAATGGTTGGCTCGGACTGCTACATATCGTTGAAAGAAGGCTCTGACAAGATTGACGCCACTTTCAATTCCCTCACCCCCGGAACCGTAAAGGCCTTCGGCTATGAGCTTGTGCAAGGCTCCTTCGATGACATGAAGACGTGGCAGCAGACGGCAATAAGCGAATCTTTCGCGCGAAAGACCGGTCTGGCTCCGGGTTCGACATACTATCAGATCAGCAGAGGCCGGTCTGTTCCGATGACCGTCGTCGCTATATATAAGGATTACCCTGCCATCTCCGACCTTGCCTCCAATGACGGCTTCTCCCTCTTGGGAGACCAAGACATTTACAATATGAGTGAGTGGTCGTATTGCTATTATGTCAAGCTGAATCCGTCCGAGAATAAGGAGGATTTCGAGAAAGAGGCCTTCGAGATCGCCAAAGAATTCTATATGAATCAGTTCCCGGATGATTCGACAGAAGCAGACGACCTGAATCTTATCAAGTACCGCCTGGTCTCCATCCGTGACACCTACTTCGACCCTCTTCTGGTCAGAGGTGACAGCATGAGTGGCAACAAGAGCACCACCTACACCCTGCTCGCCATAGCCATCCTTATCCTCCTGATTTCGATGGTCAACTACGTCAACTTCTTCGTGGCTATGATTCCTTTGAGAATCAAGGGTATAAACATCAGGAAGGTGATCGGCGCGTCAAGAACTTCTCTGGTCATGGGGATGATAGGGGAATCCTTGCTGTTGACCTTTATCTCCCTGGCGCTCTCCGCCTTAGTCGTCATTTTCTTTGGAAAATCTCACCTTGCGGACCTGATTCCGTTCACCACCGGCTTCGGTTCCAATCCGCTTATCTTGGCTTTGACCGTCGGAGTCGCGATTCTGGTGGCAATCGTCGCCAGCCTGTATCCGGCCCTGTATTCGACCTCGGTACCTCCGGCTCTGTCGCTGAAAGGCTCTTTTTCCGCCACCCACAAAGGCAAGGCGATAAGATATTCCCTGGTAGGGGTCCAGTTCACCATTTCGATGGCTCTCATCATGTGCGCGATATTCATCAACAAGCAGCGCTCTTTCATGCTGAACCATGACCTAGGCTTCGACAAGGAGAATCTTCTGGTTGTAAGCTCCGGCTATTCGGTCGGCAGTCAGAGGACCGCCGTTGAGGAGAGGCTGAAGAAGAATCCTGACATCAAGGACGTCGCCTGGGCGGACGGGGACATGGTCGCGGCAAGCAGGATGGGCTGGGGAAGAGAAGTCAAGGGTCAGCAACGTAATTGGCAGTGCTATCCTGTTTCATGGAACTTCTTGAGATTCATGAATATACCGGTTCAGGAAGGCAGAGATTTTCAGGAGTCCGACGAGCAGTGCGAGAACGGAATATTCATCTTCAACGAGGCCGCGAAAAAGGAATTCGGCCTCACTCTTGAAGACAAGGTCGGAGGTCATATGGACATCCCGACTGACATCGCAGGCTTTTGCGCAGACTTCAATTACGCTCCGCTGAGGTCGGCAGTGGCTCCTTTCAGCTTCTACGTCTTCGGCAAGGACCCGTGGAGACCGCTGTCTACGCTCTTTGTGAGGACTGCACCTGGCTGCGATTTCACCCAACTGCGGAAATTCATAGGCTCTACTCTTGCAGAGTATGACTCAAGCATGTCCGCTGATGATTTTGACATCAAATTATTCGACCAGACCTTGCAGAAAGTATATGACAGAGAGTCGAAACTGTCCAAGCTGATCACTCTTTTCACCATCATCGCCATAATCATCTCGCTCATGGGTGTCTTCGGGCTTGTTATGATTGAGACAGAAGGCCGCAGGAAAGAAATTGGCATCCGCAGAGTCAACGGCTCTACGATCGAGGAAATCCTTCTGATGATCAATTCTAAGTTCATCTACATAGTCTTGGGCTGCTTCGTGGTGGCCGCACCGTTGTGTATGTTTATCATGAGGCGTTATCTCCAGAACTTTGCCTATCGGATCAGCCTCTCGCCATGGGTCTTCCTTCTTGCCTTGCTGGCGGTGCTTTTTGTGACTGTCTGTGTGGTGACGCTGGAGTCCCTGCGCGCGGCGACCTCCAATCCGGTGGATTCTCTTAGAAATGAATAACTCTGAAAGTTAAGATACTATGAAAAAAAATGCAGGCGTAATCAAGGTGATTTCCCTCTCTGCAGGCCTGGCCATCGGCTCAGTGCTGATTGCGATGGTCGTCTTCTTGATGTCCTTCGACGGCTGCTTCCGCAACGTGAAAGATATATATCAGATATTCAGCGGAATAGAACGGGAGAAAGAGTCGAAAGACTATAATCAGGTCAGCGGGGGCGTGGCTCCTGGTATGAAGGAATTCATCCCTCAAGTTGAAGAGGCGACTAGGACGACATCCGTCTTTGATTCCGACAAATTCTATGACGAAAATAACAATATCATTAAGGGAGACATGATGCTTGCAGACTCCTGCTTTTTCAAGATCTTCAACAGGGAGTGGCTTTCCGGGGACTGGAGAGAGGCTCTCTGTGGCATGACCACGAAAGTCGTAGTCTCCCGTTCATTTGCAGATAAACTGGGAGGCCCTGCACAGGCGATCGGAAAAGTGATAAGCAACGAGCAGTCGAGGAGTTCTCTGTTTACGATAGTCGGCGTTTATGGAGATTTCCCGAAGAACAGCTCTTTCGCGGATGTCGACATCATCGGAACCTTGGACCTCATGAACCAATGGAGCAGGGAGAACTGGGTCGGAAACGACAGGTATCTGGGCTATGTGAAACTGGCACCGGGGACCGATCCGGCTTCCCTCAAAGATGCCATCTTCAAGATGCAGCAGGCCAAGCAGCCTCTTGAAGATCTGGAGAAGGCCGGAGTCAAGCTGTCTTACAAGCTGGTAAATCTGCAGAAGGTCCACACTCAGGATCCGGAGATCAGAAGCCGTGCGGTAATCCTCTCGATCGTGGCCCTGCTTCTGATTCTGATTGCTACCATGAACTATCTTCTCGTGGCCATTTCCGAAGTCGTCAAAAGGTCCAAGGAGGTTGCGGTCCGCAAGTGCTATGGAGCCTCTGACGGCAATATCTACGGTCTCCTGTTTAAGTCTGCGGCCATTTCCATGGGAGTCTCACTCTTCGTCGCTGCGGCACTTGTGCTGGCTTTCAGAGGTAAAATCGAACAGCTTATGGGGGTCGGTCTCCATGACCTCTTGATTCCACAGACATTTGCAATCGTGCTTGTTGTCCTGCTTCTCGTCTTCCTGTCTTCCGCCATAATACCGGCCAGACTTTTTGTGAAAATTCCCCTCTCCAGCGCTTTCAGAGGCTTTAAAGAGAACAAACGCAAGTGGAAGCGTTCCCTGCTGGTCTTCCAGTTTATGATCAATGCCATTATTCTAGTGCTCTTGCTTGTCATCAATAAGCAGTATGACAAGATGATGAAAGAGGATGTCGGATACGACTACAATAATCTCTCATATGCAGAGCTTCCCGGCACTAAGAAGGCCGTAATGTTCGAGATAGCTGAGAAGTTGCGAACCTATCCTGAAGTTGAGGGCGCTGAAATTACCTACACTCTTCCCTTCCAGACTTCTTCCGGCAATAATGTCTATCTGCCGGGTAACGATACTGAACTCTTCAATGTGGCTGACCAATATTGGTCTAGCGAAGGCTTTTTCAAGTTGATGGGCTTCCATATGCTTGAGGGAAAGGCCCCTGAGAATTCGGATGAGATGGCGGTCAGCAAGTCTTTCGTGGATAAACTTTCGCAGTTTACGGATCTGAGCGGCGGTGTGGTCGGCAAGGCTGTTTCACTGACAGAGCATGGCACTCAGACCATCTGCGGAGTATATGAAGATTACAGAATAGGGTCGGCGGTGGATCCTGACACCCGCCCGAGCGTAAGATTCTGTCTCAACAAGACTGATTCCACCTGGTATTCGGACGTAGCCACTACTCTGGTGGTCAAGTTCCACGAGCTCAACGGGGATAATATGAAGCTGATGGAGAAGGTAGTGAAGGATTTCCTTCCTGATCGGGATATTGAAGTTAAGGCCTATTCCGCAAGCATGGCCAAGCTCTACGATGACACTCGCAAGATGCGTTCCGCCTTTGGAATCGGTTCGATATTCGCTCTGGTCATCGCGCTGGTGGGCCTAGTTGGCTATCTGCTTGATGAGTCAGAACGGCGCAGCAAGGAAATTGCGGTGCGCAAGGTCAATGGCGCCGAGTCACAGGAGATAGTGAGGATGTTGGTCGTGGATATTTCCAAGCTCGTTCTTGTGGGAATAGCTGCCGGGAACATCGCTTCGTGGTTCATCGCCAGAGACTGGCTGAAACAGTTCGCGGATAAGATAAGTCTTTCTTTTCTGCAATTTGTGACCGCCGACCTGGTCCTTATTGTGGTGATAGTCATTACGGTGGCTCTCAGTTCGCTTAGAATCGCGAGATCCAATCCTGTCGGCTTCCTCAAGAACGACTGATAGCGCCAGAGCCTGCGCCCATCCGGTTTTGTCCCCGCCCTTCCAAGGCGGGGATTTTTTTCGGCAGGATGGCTTTCGGCGATTAATTCGTATCTTTGCCGCCGCTTATTCAGGTTTTTAGTTTATGGCGAATGTGAGGGACATGACGGGTGGGAGTCCCGCGAAGAACATTTTGTATTTTGCCCTGCCTCTGGCCCTCGGCTATGTCCTTCAGCATCTTTATCAGGTAGCGGATGCGGCCATTGTAGGGAAGTGGGTCGGCGTGGAAGGCTTGGCGGCGGTCGGCGCCTCGTCTTCCATAATGTTCCTTTTCCTTGGTTTCTGCAACGGGTCTTGCGCCGGGTTCAGTGTCCCGGTAGCCCAAGCTTTCGGAGCCAAAGACTACTCGCTGATGCGAAGATATGTAGCCAACGCGGTAAGGCTTGCAGTATGGATCTCAGTGTTTCTGACAGTCCCGGTCTGCCTATTCTGCAATCCGATACTACATATGGTAAATGTTCCGGATGACATCTTCCTCCAGGCCAGGGTATACCTCATGCTCCAGTTCCTCGGCATTCCTCTTGCCATAGCCTACAATCTTCTGGCAGGTTTCATCAGGTCGCTCGGCAACTCTAAGGAGCCTTTTTATTTCCTCTTGGTCTCTTCCGCTTCGAATATTATCCTTGACCTTTTGTTTGTGGTTGTCTTCAAGTGGGGAGTGTTCGGAGCCGGTTTCGCCACAATTATCTCGCAGGTGATTTCGGTGAATCTATGTTTCTCCTTCATCATAAGGCAGATGAGGATCCTCATACCGTCGGGGGCGGAAAGGCGCCGTGACGGCGCCCTCGCGAGGTTGCTGCTTGCTAACGGAATCCCCATGGGACTGCAATTCTCGATAACGGGAATCGGCATCATCATGCTCCAGAGGGCCAACAATACGCTCGGAACCATCTATGTCGCCGCCTTCACGGCTTCGATGAGGGTCAAGTATGTCTTCACTACGGTTTTCGAAAATATAGGTGTGGCTATGGCGACATATTGCGGCCAGAATATCGGGGCGGGGAGGCTGGACAGGGTGAAGTCGGGCCTGAAGGCGGCTTCGGGGCTCATGATGCTGTATTTCGTCATAACTTTTGCCTTGATCTTTCCTTTCTCCGATGAGATGATGGGCCTCTTTGTAGATCCGTCGCAGACGCAGATAGTCGATCTGGCTTCTCGTTATATGAGGATTTCCAATCTATTCTATCCGGTGCTCGGGATGTTGACGATTCTCAGATATTCGATTCAAGGTCTGGGCTATTCGTCGCTTTCTTTGATGTCCGGGGTCATGGAGATGATAGCCCGGTGCGCAGTCAGCATCTGGATGGTGCCGGCTCTGGGCTTTCTGGGTGTCTGCTTCGGAGATCCAACTGCATGGTGTGCCGCTGACATCTTCCTTTTCCCGGCCATGTTTTTTCTGCTCCGCCACCTTGGACGCAGGATAACGCCTACGGTGTAGGAGAGAGGAGCGCCGGTCTCCCGCTGCGGAAGCCTCCGCCGGAGGGAGCAGGGAGAGACAGGCGCTGCCCCAGAACGAAATGGGCGGCCCCGGAGGACCGCCCATTTGGCAAAGATATTTCTTAGCCTTATCCGAGGAAGCCGAGAAGGATTCCGGCGGCAACAGCCGAACCGATGACGCCGGCGACGTTAGGTCCCATTGCGTGCATCAGGAGGTGGTTGTCAGGGTCGAACTCGCGGCCTACAAGCTCCGAAACGCGGGCGCTGTCAGGTACTGCTGAAACACCTGCATTGCCGATGAGCGGATTGATCTTGTGGCCTTCCCTGAGGAAGAGGTTGAAGATTTTCACGAAGAGGACTCCGCAGGCCGTCGCTATGACGAAGGAGATGAGTCCGAGGGCGAAAATTTTGACGGACTGGCCCGTTAGGAACTTGTCAGCCTGGGTGGAGGCTCCTACGGTGAGGCCGATGAGAGTCGTGACTACATCGATGAGCGGACCGCGGGCAGTCTCGGCGAGACGGCGTGTCACGCCGCTTTCCTTGAGCAGATTGCCGAAGAAAAGCATGCCGAGAAGCGGAAGACCTGACGGAACGATGAAAGCCGTGGTCAGGAAGCCAATGATAGGGAAGATGGTCTTCTCCTTCTGGCTTACCGGCCTTGGCTTGGGCATCCTGATGAGCCTTTCCTTCTTGGAGGTGAGTGCCAGCATGATAGGACGCTGGATGACAGGCACAAGGGCCATGTAGGAGTAGGCCGACACTGCGATGGCTCCCATGAGATCCGGTGCGAGTTTGGAGGAGAGGAAGATGGCCGTAGGACCGTCCGCGCCTCCGATGATGCCGATGGCTCCCGCCTCGTTCGGCGCGAAACCGAAGAGGGTCGCGAGCAGATAGGCTCCGAAGATGCCCATCTGGGCCGCGGCTCCGATGAGGATTAGTCTTGGCTGGGAGATGAGGGCCGAGAAGTCGGTCATCGCTCCGATACCAAGGAAGATGAGCGGCGGGTACCAGCCTTGACGAACTCCCTGATAGAGGGTGTTGAGTACTGAGCCGTTTTCGTAAATACCGATATTCAGTCCCGGAAACATCGGAATATTTCCGATGATCATTCCGAAGCCGATCGGAACAAGGAGGAGAGGCTCCCAGCCTTTCTTTATGGCGATCGTGATGAAGGCGATTCCTATCAGGATCATCACGAGATTTGGCCATTCACAGTTGTAGAAACCTGTGAAATACCAAAACTGCCTGAGGCTTTCCGTAATCTGGCTTGCCAGGATAGTGCCCATCCTTATCCGATTGTTACGATGGTGTCGCCCTCAAGGATGGAATCACCCTTGGAGACTTTGATGCTGGTTACGGTTCCGTCGGCTAAGGCAGGGATCTCGTTCTCCATTTTCATGGCCTCGATTACGGCGACTTTCTGGCCCTTCTTCACGGCCTGGCCCTCCTTGACGGAGACCTCGATGATTACGCCGGGAAGCGGGGATACAACGGCTGTTCCCTCGCCGGCGGCCTTAGGAGCGACAGGGGCGGCGGCAGGAGCCGCTACAGGTGCTGTAGCGGCTCCTGCTGCCGGGGAGGCTGCAACAGGAGCCGCAGGAGCGGACTCGAGTTCAACCTTGTATGAGGCGCCGTTGACCGTAACGTCAGCGAGTCCGCCTTCTACTGAATTGATGGCTACGTTGTAGTCGTTGCCATTGATCTTGAATTTGTACTCTTTCATATTTTGATATTGTTTTTTCAATTAAGTTCGGGCTATCTTCTCGGAAGCCTCCTGAATGTCTGGGTCTTTTCGTTCCATGCCGAAGTCCCGTCAGCCTTGATGGTGACTACGAAGCTTTCTGAATCATGGACGGAGTCGTTGAAATAAAGGTCCATGGCCATGGCTATGGCAGCCACCGTCTCTCCTCCGTCAGCCTGGCTGAGGGCCATGGCTATGGCGGCGGCGACTTCAGAACTCATATCTCCCTTGGCGGCAGGCTTTGACTCTGTCTTTGCGCTCTTCATGCGGATTTTCTCCTTGTTTTTAGGGTCGAAGAAGAGGTAGAAGAGGAACCAGAGGACGGCCAGCGCCACGAATACGACTGATACAGAGACAAGGGAGAGAACTCCTCCGCTCGGGGTGATCTTGGAGTCTCCTACTCCGGCGTTTGGCGTGTTCGGAGTCGGAGCCGAGAAGGTGTCCTCCTCGCCGAAGACCATGCCGCGGATGTCTTTAGAAGACTTCTTCACGGACATTCCGGCAGGAAGAGCGGCAGGTACGTACATCGAGTCGATGATGGTGCACTTGTCGTTGCTGACGAGATAGATCCATGAATCACGGCGTATCTTGAAGTCCGTGTAGAATGTTCCCTGGCTGCCTTCTCCCGATGCGTAGAAAATTACGGTCTGCCTCGGCCCGAGCTGGGTCCTGAGGTCGCCCTTAGGGATAAGGTACTTGTAGAGAGGATGGTCGGCGGGCATGAATTTGGTCTTGCCCTTCGCCGGAATGGCGGAACGGTCATCCGTGAGGTAGCAGCCTCCGTAGTTGACCGTGCCCTGCGAGGTGTTGAAGATTTCGATCCATCCGTTCTTCTGGCCGTAGTCGTCTACGATGCTTGTCTGGGAGGAGTCTGGTTCCGCCATGATCTCGGAAATGATGAGGTCGGTGACGTTCTGGGCTCCTGCGAAGGAAACCGCGGCCAGCATGACGGAGATCGAAAGCAATAATCTTTTGTTCATCTCAAATCTCCTTAAAGCGGAAGGTTGTCATGCTTCTTGGCAGGAAGTTCCTGCTTCTTTCCGGCGAGCTCTTCGAGGGCGCGGATGATGCGGAACCTGGTGTTGCGAGGCTCGATGATGTCGTCGATATAGCCCTTCTGGGCGGCCTGGTAAGGATTGTTGAAGAGCTCGTTGTACTCTTTCTTCTTCTCCTCGGCCATCTTCTTCTGCTCCTCTGGATCCTCGATGTCCTTGATGTCCTTGGCGTAGAGCACTTTGACTGCCCCGTCTGCTCCCATTACGGCGATTTCGGCGGACGGCCATGCGTAGACGATGTCAGATCTGAGGTGCTTGCTGCTCATGACTATGTAGGATCCGCCGTAGCTCTTTCTCAGCTCCACGGTGACCTTAGGTACGGTGGCTTCTCCGTAGGCGTAGAGGAGTTTAGCTCCGTTGGTGATGACCGCGCCGTACTCCTGCTGAGTTCCAGGGAGGAAGCCAGGCACATCAACGAGGGTTACCAGAGGAATGTTGAAGGCATCGCAGAAGCGGACGAACCTTGCGGCCTTGCGCGAGGCGTTGATGTCGAGCACTCCGGCGAGAACTTTCGGCTGATTGGCAACTATTCCGACGCTGCGGCCGTTCATGTGCGCGAAGCCGACGATTACATTCTTGGCGAAATCCTTGGAGATTTCGAAGAATTTCCCGTCATCTACGATGGAGTTGATGACGGCGAACATGTCGTAGGCCTTGTTCGGGTTGTCAGGAATAATCTCGTTTAGAGTGTCATCGACCCTGCTGACAGGGTCGGAGGTAGCCACTCTCGGAGCCTCTTCCATGTTGTTCTGAGGGATGTAGCTGAGAAGTTCCTTGATGATCCTGATGCCTTCCTCCTCATTCTCCGCGGCGAAGTTGGCTACGCCGCTCTTGCTGGCATGGACGCTTGCCCCGCCGAGCTGCTCAGAGGTGACATCCTCTCCGAGGACGCTTTTTACGACCGCAGGACCGGTGAGGAACATGTAGGAGGTGTTCTTGACCATGACCGTGAAGTCAGTGAGGGCAGGGGAGTAGACGGCTCCGCCCGCGCATGGTCCGAAAATTCCGGAAATCTGAGGAACTACTCCTGAGCCGAGGATATTGCGCTCGAAGATTTCGCCGTAGCCAGCGAGGGCGTCGACACCCTCCTGGATGCGGGCTCCGCCGGAGTCGTTGAGCCCGATAAGAGGGGCTCCGTTACGGATGGCCATGTCCATGACCTTGCACATCTTTTCGCTCATAGTTTTGGAGAGGGAACCTCCCGAGACTGTGAAATCCTGGGCGTAGACATAGACGAGGCGGCCTCCGATAGTGCCGCAGCCGGTAACAACGCCGTCACCGTCGACGTGGCTCTTCTCCATTCCGAAATTTGTGCAGCGATGCTGCACGAACATATCGAACTCTTCGAAAGAACCTTCGTCAAGCAGCATGGCCAGGCGTTCGCGGGCCGTGTATTTGCCTTTTTGATGTTGGGCGTCGATTCTTTTCTGGCCGCCGCCGAGGCGGGCTTTCTCTCTGCGCTCAACAAGTTTTTTGATGTTGTCCTGCTGGATGCTCATATCGAAATTGATTTGTTTCTGATAAGGTTAAAAACGTTATAGGTTGCAATAACTATAATCAGGCAAATTTAATTTATTTCCGGCAAGGCTCCAAAAAACAATTTTTGCAAATTGAAAAAAGGCTTTCGGATGCGCTGAATGGCTTTTTTTAAGGCTTGAATTCCTTTATAATACCTTTTAAGAATAAGCCTCCCGAAGCCCTTCTGACCCTCTGCCAAGGACCGCCAGTCCAGACCGTCTGCCATGACCGCCGCAAGCATCCGCTCCCGCCATGAATCATGAATAAAAAAGCGGACGCTCAAACTGCGTCCGCTCCAAAAAAATGTTTGTATAGAAACTTATTCCGCGTCTTCAGCAGGCTTCATCAGCGTGTAGACGTTGGTGACGTCATCATCATCTTCAAGAAGATTGGTGAGCTTGTCGAGAGTTTCCCTCTGCTCGGCGGTGACATCCTTCAGGTCTACGTTAGGAAGCCAGTCGAAACCTCCTGAGATAAGTTCATAACCATGATCCTCAATGTATTTCTGGATCTGGCCGTAGCTCTCGTAGGCGCCGTATATGACGATGCTCTTGGTGACGTTCTCGTCCTCGTCTTCTTCCTCCTCCTCGTAAACCTCATCGACTCCGAAGTCTATGAGGTCAAGCTCAAGCTCGTCCACGTCAATCGGCTTTGCAGGATCTTCCTTGATACGGAAAACGCATTTGTGGTCGAACATGAAACTTACGCTGCCGCTGGTTCCGAGGGTGCCGCCACACTTGGTGAAATAGCTGCGGACGTTTGCTACGGTGCGGGTGTTGTTGTCTGTGGCCGCCTCTACGAGGTAGGCGATGCCGAAGGGGCCGTAGCCCTCGAAAATCACCTCCTTGAAATCGCCCTGGCTCTTCTCGGTGGCTCTCTTGATTGCACGCTCGATGTTCTCCTTAGGCATCGACTCGTTCTTGGCCTCGGCCACGAGGGCGCGGAGCCTTGGGTTGCCGATAATGTCAGGTCCGCCCTGCTTCACGGCTATGGTGATTTCCTTGCCGAGCTTCGTGAATGTACGGGCCATATGGCCCCATCTCTTGAGTTTTCTCTCCTTACGGAATTCAAATGCTCTTCCCATTGGTCAATTCTCCATGAATAAGTTACTTGGCTTCCTGTGCAGACTCGATCCTGGAAATGTACTTGTCGATGTCGTAACCTTCCATGGACTGAGGGTACTGTTCCCTGATCTTCTTGTAATATTCAAGGGCCTTGTCGCTCTTTCCCTGCTCCTCGCACACTACGCCTGCCTTGAGAAGGTAAGACGCCGCGAAGATGTTGTCTGCCGTGGATGCTGCCTTGTCGTAGCAGGAGAGCGCCTGGTCGTATTTCTCGAGTCCGACGTAGGCGTCGCCCTGGCAGGCGAGAGCCCTGGCTTCGAGGATTTCGTCCTTGCCCTTATATTTCTTAAGGTAGTCGAGAGCTTCCTGGTACTTGCCGAGGTTCAGCTCGCAGACGCCTGCATAGAAATATACCGCCCTTCCCGCTTTGGCTCCGTACTGGTCGATGACCTGGGCGAAACCGAGGTTGTTGCCGTCGCCGTTGAGAGCGAGGTCGTAATTCCCGGCCTTGAAGCTGGTCTCTGCAGGGAACATCTGTGCCTGTCCTTCGGCCTTCTTAGGCTGGAGGTAGAACTTCTGGTAGCAGAGGATGGCGGCACCCACAACGATAGCCGCAATGACAATGCCCCAGATCAACTTGGAATTCCTTTCGAAGAAATCGCTGACCTTGGAGACGCTCTTCTCCACCCTCTCTTCCTGCCTGACTTCCTGATCATGGATTTCAGCCGCGGACGCCGCCGTTGGCTTTTGATTCATTTTGTTTGCCATATCTGTGTATGTTTTATTTCTTTATTGTCTCGGATTTTTCCCGAATAAGACTACAAAATTACATATTTTTATATAATCAAACAAACAAAAATACTTCCCTGATTTACTATCTTTGCATGAACATGGCACTTCTAGAAAGGATAGTCGTCCAGGACTTCAGAAACATCGCTCTTGCGGAGCTGGAATTCTCCCCGAACATCAACTGCTTCTCCGGGAACAACGGGGAGGGAAAGACTAATATGATGGATGCCATCTGGTACCTGTCCATGACCAAGAGCTACTTCTCTTCATCTGACCGATTCAACTATCGGCATGGAACCGAAGGCTTTTCGCTCCTCGGGGTCTACCGTATGCCGGACGGGACCACGTGCAGAATTTCCGTCCAGGCGGGCTCCGACGGCAGCAAGCAGGTCCGCCGTGACGACAAGCCTTACAAGAAGGTCTCCGAGCACATCGGGCTCGTTCCGATAGTCATGGTTTCCCCTTCCGACATCAGTCTCGTGAGCGAGTCTGGCGAGGAGCGGAGGCGTTTTGTCAACAGCGTCCTGTCTCAGACTGACAGCAACTATCTCTATGATATGCAGCAGTACAACCGTCTTCTCGTCCAGAGGAACAAGATTCTCAAGTCTTCGGATCCGGACCTCGAACTGCTGTCGGTCTTTAACGAGAAGATGGCCTCGCCGGCTTTGAGAATCTACGAAGCCAGAAAGCGTTTCGCCCAGGCCATAGCTCCTTCGGTCGCGGAAAATTACAGACTGCTTTCGGGGGCGAAAGAAGAGACCAGCCTTTCCTATAAGTCGGACCTTGACAGGGGAGGACTCGCCGACCAGCTGGAGGAGTATCGCGACAGGGATCTCGCCCTCGGTTACACTTCAGTCGGCGTCCAGAGAGATGATTTTCTATTCAGTCTGAACGGTTTCCCTATCAGGAACTGCGGTTCCCAGGGGCAGCAGAAGTCTTTCCTCGTCTCGCTCAAGTTCGCCCAGTACGACCTCATGAAGCAGGGCTATGGCTTCGCTCCCATTCTGCTTTTGGACGATGTCTTCGACAAGCTGGACATGGGTAGGATTCAGAATATGATAGGTATGGTGGCCGGCCATTCTTTCGGCCAGATATTCATCACTGACAGCAACAAGGTCAGGATGTCCGGCATCGTGGACGCCATAACTCAGGACAGGGCATATTTTGTCGCCAACGGAGGTAATTTCACCCGTCAGGAGATATAGAGATATGGCCTACGATAGCAAAACACCAAGGCTCGCCAGACGAGATGCCTTGTCTATGTCGGAAGTCGTCAAGGACTTCATCGCCAAGATGAGGATAGCGGGTGGGCTGAACCGCGCGCGGATTTACTCGGCCTGGGACAAGGTTACCGGAGCTGGCCCCTACACCATCGGGAGGTCTTATTCGCGCGGGGCTCTCTATATTACTCTTGCATCTTCGGTGGTGAGGAGCCAGCTCTACCTGCAGAAGGAGGCTATTCTTCTCGCCATTAACAAGGAGCTCGCTTCGGACCCTCTTTTCACGAAGAGCGGCGGGGACAGATGTTATGTAAAGAATTTGATTTTGAAGTGATATGGTAAAGATTGTGGCAGATGATGCGATTCCTTTTCTTAAAGGTGTGCTTGAACCTTATGCGGAGGTTGTTTACAAGAAAGGCAGCCTTATTGGCCCTGAGGATGTTAAGGATGCTGACGCGCTGATAACGAGAACGAGGACGAGGTGCGATGCGGCCCTGCTCGAGGGTTCGAGTGTCAAGATCATAGCGACGGCTACCATAGGCATGGATCACATCGACAAAAAGTGGTGCGATGAGCATGGGATAGTCTACAATAATGCTCCGGGCTGCAATGCCGGAGGAGTTATGGAGTATGTATTTTCGGCTTTGTACGGGACTGCCGCGAGGAAGGCAATCAATCTGGAGGGAGACACGATAGGAATAATAGGGGCCGGAAATGTCGGAAAGAAGGTTGAGGCCATGGCGAGGAGTCTGGGTTTCAAGGTCCTCCTGAACGATCCTCCGAGAGCTGCCGCGGAAGGAAATTTCTGGTTTGTTTCTCTGGATGAGATTCTTCAGAAGTCGGACATTGTCACCATGCATGTGCCCCTTGACGAGTCTACCAGGAGAATGTGCAACGCCGACTTTTTCCGCCGTATGAAGCCAGGGGCCTTTTTTATCAATGCTTCAAGGGGAGAGGTGGTTGATGAGCAGGCCCTTATGGACAACATTCCACATCTCGGTCCTGTCATCATTGATACTTGGAACAACGAGCCTAATATCAACCGTAAGCTCATGGATATGGTCGATATCGCAACGCCTCACATTGCAGGTTATTCTTATCAGGGTAAGCAGAACGGGGCTTCTGCCGCGGTGAGGACTATCGCGCATTTCTTCGGCTGGAGCGAACTCTATATGTATTTTCCTAAGACTGAGATGGAAAATGAGTCGGTAAGGCTGAACCTCCATGGACTTACTCAAGGCGAGATTGCTTCTGTTTTACAATATAATTATCCTATATTTACGGATGATTTTATGTTCCGCCTGGATCCGGACGGTTTCGAGCGGCTGAGGGCGGACTACCGTTACCGCCGGGAAGTTTTCGTAGAATAAGTCACGGTCTGCGGCTTTGCGGTCCTGGCCATAAGGTATGAATATTTAAATAATTACTAACCATAAACGCTATGTTTAACCAGCAGGATATTAGACAGATTGAGGAAAGAGGCTCTTCCGTGGAAGAGGTAGGCAAGCAGATAGAACGCTTCCGTAAAGGCTTTCCGTGGATGAATATCGTAGGAGCGGCAACTCCTTCCAGGGGCATCGTCGTGCTCGATGAAAAAGGAGAAGACGAGGCCATCGCCTATGCCGATTCGGCTAAGGTGGACGGCAAAGTTAAATTTGTCCCGGCTTCCGGCGCGGCTTCGCGCATGTTCAAGGATATTTTCGCCGGGCTTGAGATCCTTGACTCTGGCCAGGATGTGGCCCCGGACCAGGCAGTCTCCAAGCTCGCCGCATCCATCGAGAAATTTGCCTTCTACACTCCGGAATTGTTCGGGGAACCGGCCGACACGGCTGAGTTCCGCCGCAAGACAGCCGCTCTGGTCCTCGGGCCGGAGGGTCTCGGCTATGGTTCGAAGCCTAAGGGCGTGATTCTTTTCCACCGCTATCCGGGCGAGTGCCGCACGGCCTTCGCCGAACATCTCGTTGAGGCACAGGAGTATATGCGTAATTCCGATGGCTCTGCCAATCTGGTGGTGACCATCTCACCTGAACACCGTCCTCTCTTTGAGGCCGCCTTGGCCGAAGTAAAGCAACGCTATGAAAAGAGGTATGGGGTGAAATACAATGTCACCTTCACTTTCCAGGACAAGGCTACGGACACCATCGCCGTGGATGTGAAGAACCGTCCTTTCCGAAAAGAAGATGACAGTCTGCTTTTCCGCCCTGCCGGTCATGGTGCGCTCATCTACAATCTGAACAATGTGAAGGAAGAGCTGGTCTCCATCAAGAATATAGACAATGTATCCAACGAGAGATTCCTTCCGCTCACGTCCCGCTATAAGAGAGTGCTCATGGGAAAGGCTCTTATGCTCAGAGACAAGATCTTCGCTTATCTTCGTCAGTTCGATGCCCAAGGCGATCCCGCTTCTGCTTCATGCCGTGAGCTTTGTGACAGGGTGGAGAATTTCCTCGACAAGACGCTCTGTATCCAACTGCCTCTGACTACGGATCCGGCGGAGCGCGTTGCTCTTCTGCGTTCCAAGCTTAACAGGCCGATCAGGGTCTGCGGCATGGTGCGCAATCAGGGAGAACCTGGCGGAGGTCCTTTCATCGTCACCGGCAAAGATGGTTCTTCGAATCTCCAGGTGCTTGAGAGTGTCCAGATCAATATGGCGGACCCGCGCAGCAAGGAGATTCTCTCCCATGCCGGGCATTTCAATCCGGTCGATCTCGTCTGCTGCATCCATGACTATATGGGCCGCAAATTCGATCTGCTGAAATTCGTGGACAGCGACGCCGGTTTCATCAGCTCCAAGAGCTATCAGGGGCGCGAACTCAAAGCGCTTGAACTCCCGGGACTCTGGAACGGCTCCATGAGCGATTGGAACACCCTCTTCGTCGAAGTACCACTTGAGACCTTCAACCCAGTCAAAGTCGTCCTCGACCTCCTCCGCCCCGCTCATCAATAACAACTCCTCACACCGGAAACTCCATTTCCACTTTCCACGCCCGATCCCAACCACAACCACCAATCCCAAGCCACCCTCTCTGTGGCACTTGTCCTGCGCAGGCGTATCCGCTGGAGGTACACCTGCGCACCGACACTGTCTCTCCCAGTGCCTAACGTACGCCCTCTGCACGCCCAGCTTGGCACATCAGCGTTCCCGATCGCCCCTAAACCGGCTAAATTCAGGGAGAGCAAAGTTTGAGGCTTTTGCAAGATGCTAGTATGCAATGTGTTACAAAACTGTGCGAACTTTGCTCCCTCTGAGCGTGTGAGTGGGTGCGAGAGTGTGCCTCTCTGTCGTGGCTGAGAATGAATTAGCGGAGGTAATGGCGGCTGAAAATTGTGGTGATAGGCTGATTTTTTCGCGGTTTTATTTGCGATTGTCAAAAAATAGCTATCTTTGCAGTGTACTAATCTACTAAAACACAGCAAAGATGATTCAGATAGAAAATCTTGCGTTCAGCTACGGGATAACGCCGGTGCTGAAAAATATCACGACCACTCTTACGGAAGGCCGGATTTTCGGTCTTCTCGGAGAAAACGGAGTAGGGAAGACAACTCTGCTGACTCTGCTGGTCGGCTTGAAAGAGCCAAAGATTGGAAGAATTACGACCGATGGACATATTCCGTTCAAAAGGGATCCCGACTTCCTCAGTGACCAGTACTATATTCCCGATACGGTGGCGCCGCTGAATATGTCGGCGACAGACTTCGCGAAATCCACTGGCATTTTCTGGCCGAATTTTGATCTCTCTAAATTCAGCCAGATTCTGGGAGAATTCGAAGTGAAGGCCAGTCAGAATATGTCCACGATGTCCGCCGGCCAGCTCAAAAAGACTTATATTGCCTTCGCTTTCGCGTCGGGAGCTAAAAACTTATTCATGGACGAACCTACCAACGGACTGGATATCCCTTCAAAGGCCCAGTTCCGTTCGGCCATCATGAAATACACCCGGGAGGACGGGATAATTGTCATCTCCACTCATCAGGTCCGTGACCTTGAGAACATCATAGATCCGATAATAATTCTTGACCGGCAGGATGTGCTCCTGAATGCGAGCGTAGAGGAAATCACCTCGAAGTTGTATTTCGACTACGGACGCGAGCTTCATGATGATTCGCTTTACTCTGAGCAGCTGCCAGGAGGCTATATCCAGGTACGTCCAAACCAGACTGGGGAGGAGAGCAAGATTAGCGTTGAGGCCCTCTTTAATGCGGCCCATCTACACAAGGAGACGATTAAGTCCATGTTTAGTGACAATGAAAACATCTAAAGCCATGATTGACAATAGATTTCTGAAATATTTCAGACTTAGCCTGGGCAGAGTTTCGTCAAGATACCTCCCCACAATGCTGGTCATCGGCACTATTCCTATATCCATAGGAATCATAGTGGGCCTGATAAACGTAATCTTTACTGGGAAATGGGTCCAGATGGAAGAAATTGCCAGGATGAGTATCTTCTTCGCATCGTTGATGATACTCATAATGTCCTTCCCGGCCTATGCCTTTGGTTTCATAACCGCTAAAGACTCGGGATCGGAATGGGCTCTCGTCCCTGCTTCGAAATTCGAGAAATTCGCTTCCATGAATCTTATCACCCTGGTCGCAGCTCCTCTCGTCTTCGTGCTTCTCTATTTCGTCTCAGACTTTTTGATGACCTCGACAGGGCTCAGCGCAGGCCGGCCATTGGTAAGTCTGAACGTCAATGACTATGTCACTGAAGTCCACATAAGTCAATATCTTATCATCTATCTCACCTATGTGGGTAATGTGTTGTTTTTCCTTCTTGGAGCCCTTATCTTCAAAAAATCGAAAGTAGTCTTCACCATACTCTGTCTCATGGCTCTGAATATCATCACAGGAGTGGTGGCAGGACTCGTCGGGGTGAATATAAATATAGAAGACTTCCTTAAGAATTACGTTGCCACGGCACAGCGTTTTACGCTATTTGTCAACGCCATATTCTGGATTTCCACAGTCGTGAGCGTCGGAGTCTTGGAATCCCTGATATGGCTGAGAATCAAAAAAATAACCTATTGATTCATGGAATTCGATGTTAACAAGAAGCCTATCTACCTCCAGATTAGCGAGATGATCTGCGAGAAGATTCTTTCCGGCGAATTGGCTCCGGACTCCAGAGTGCTGTCTGTCAGAGATTACGGGGCTGAACTGGAGGTGAATCCTAATACTGTCATGCGTTCATATGAGAAACTTACCTCGGACGGGATCATTTACAACAAGAGAGGTATAGGCTATTTCATAAGTCCGGATGCAAAAGGGAAGATTCTCGCCAACGAGCGCAAGAATTTCCTTGAGAACGAGCTTCCCTCAGTCCTCCGCAAGCTTGCGCTTCTGGGAATCAGCATTGAGGAGGTTGTGGATATAAAAAACAAGATGAAAATATGAAAAAGATTTTGGTGCTGGCTGCAGTGGCCTGTCTTTTTGCGGCGCAATCCTGCGTCATCCGTTTCAACCGGATAAATAACAGTCTTATCTGGCTTGAAGCCAACGGGGACTCAGTCACAAGGACGCAGACTCTTGACGGAGAATTCACAGGACTCTCCGTATCCGCTCCGCTTCCGGTGGAACTCATAAAGGGCGAAGGGCCGGTGAGGGTAGATATCTCGGCCTCCTCTAATATTATTGACTATGCCGAGGTGAAGAAAGACGGCGCTACCCTTGTTTTGAAATTTAAGGACGATGCCCCGACCATCAATCTTTCGGACTTTTTCGTGACGGTAACTATGCCGAAATGTGAAGCTGTCAGCGTTCTGGGCTCTGGAACCGTATTCTCGACCTCGCCTTGGGAAGGCGATACATTCGAGGCTTCTGTGACGGGTTCTGGCTCAATGAATATGAGCGAACTTTCATTTTCTGACATCTCCTTCACACTCACAGGCTCCGGCGAGATGGTTGGCTTTATGGCCTCACGCGCCTCATCTGTAGAGGCTTCGTGCTCCGGTTCAGGGAAAATCACCCTCCACGATGTGAACTCAGGAAAAGTCGCCGCCTCCATCTCAGGTTCAGGAATGATTGACCTTCAAGGAACGACGGACTTAGCCAGATACAGGATCACAGGTTCCGGAATTATCTATGCCGAAGATCTGAATGCCGTGAATTATTCCAGCAAGGTTGCCGGATCCGGAAAGGTTTACACTTCCGAAGACGCGGAATCTGAAGACGCGGAATCAAGCGGCGAAGAAGCCGGGGACGAGGTCTAATTATTACCTGCCGCCTGACCCCCGCTCTCCTGCCAAGTCTTCGGGGTACAGCCGACATAGCTCTTGAACTGCCTGTGGAAGTTGGAGCGGTCTTTGAAGCCAAGATGCAAGGCTAGCTGCTTGATAGTCATGTCTCCTTCTTCGAGAAGCATTCTTTTGGCCACGATTATTCTCAGCGAGGTTTTCCATGAACGGAAATCCTTGTTGAGGTAATCTTGGTAATATAGGCGGAGCTGTCTGACAGACACCCCGATTTTTGCGGAGAAATCCTCCAGGGTCATGGACTGGTCCGGCAGGGGATTGTCCATTGTCCATTTCTTGACGGCGGCGTCGATCTGGTCTAAATCCGGATGACCGGGATCCTGGCCGTAGTCTTCTTCCACCTCTTCCAGGACTCTTCGCTCTCCTCCTGAAGTCTCATATTTGAATTCTTTCATCGCCTGGTCCTCTTTCTGTATGACCTTGTTGTCAAAGATGCCTATGTCGGCAAGTCCTAACAAGAAGAATTTCAGCTTTGGCGGCAGAGCCAGGCCCATGATGTATTTCTTCACGATTACCCCCACAGTCTCTTTCATCGCGCAATAGATTAAATTCCAGATATTTACAGCTTGAATTTCAGTTTTTTCAAGAAAAAAAAGGCGGCCCGGAGGCCGCCCTTTCAAGTGTCCTGGCAGCCGGCTTACCAGCCGAGAACGTAGGCGAAGATGAGAGGGGCGACGATCGTCGCATCAGACTCAACGATGAATCTCGGTGTGTCAGGCGACATCTTTCCCCAGGTGATTTTCTCGTTCGGAACGGCGCCGGAATAGGAACCGTAGGAAGTCGTAGAATCGGAGATCTGGCAGAAATATGACCAGAGTGGAGTGCCGTGCCAGCCCAGATCCTGCTCCATCATAGGAACGACGCAGATAGGGAAGTCTCCGGCAGTGCCGCCTCCGATCTGGAAGAAGCCTACTCCGGCTCCGGCAGAATTGGCCTTGTACCAGTCAACGAGGAACATCATCACCTCTACGCCTGTCTTTACGAGGTTGGTAGGGAATTCGCCGCGGATGCAGTGAGCCGTGAAGATGTTGCCGGTGGTGCAGTCTTCCCATGCTGGGCAGATGATAGGAATGTTCTTCTCGCAGGCTGCGAGAACCCAGCTGTCCTTAGGGTCGATGTCATAGTATTTCTCCAAGGCTCCGCTGCGGAGGATCTGGTAGATATACTCAAATGGGAAATACCTCTTTCCCTCGTTCTTTGCCTTGGTCCATACGTCTACCAGAGCTCCCTCAAGGCGGCGGAAGGCCTCCTCTTCAGGGATGCAGGTATCGGTGACGCGGTTGTAGTGATTGTTGAGGAGCTCAACTTCCTGCTCGGCCGTGAGGTTCCTGTAGCCAGGCACTCTGTAATACTTGGAATGTGCGACAAGGTTCATTATGTCTTCCTCCAGGTTGTTGGCAGAGCAGCAGACGAAGGAGATCTTGTCCTGACGGATCATCTCGGCGAGGGAGAGTCCGATTTCAGCCGTACTCATGGCGCCGGCCATAGCCAGGAACATCTTTCCACCCTTTGCGAGAAGGTCGTCATAAGCCTTCGCGGCGTCCACCAGGCAAGCCGAATTGAAATGGCGGTAGTGGTGGAGGATGAATTGAGAAATAGGTCCTTTTTCCATTTTATAAGTCAGTTAATTGATACTTGTCCCACAAATGAGCGGAACAGCGCAAATTTACGTTATTTTTTCATTATTTTTGCGAACGTTTTGCGATTATTTAGGCATGTTGAGATTACCCTCCCCACATTCTTTCGACAAGATTCCGACCCCGTTCTATTATTACGACATGGGCTTACTTGGCGAAACGCTCGATACACTATCTGCAATGGCAGAAAAATACTGCATCAAAGTCCACTACGCCATGAAAGCGAATTATGAGGGGAAGATAATGAGAAAGATCGCGGAAAGAGGCTTCGGAGCCGACTGCGTTACGGCTAATGAGGCCGAGTGGGCGGTGAAGAACGGTTTCGTTCCGGGGAAGCTGATGTTCGCGGGCGTGGGCAAGACTGATGATGAAATCCGCCGTTGTCTCCTGCTCGGGATCGGCGCCTTCAACTGCGAGTCCATCCAGGAGCTCCAGGTCATCGATTCCATCGCCGGAGAGATGGGGCTGAGGGCGAGGGTCGGAATCAGGATGAATCCGAACGTGGACGCCCACACCCACAGGTACATAACCACAGGGCTGGAGGAGAATAAGTTCGGGATAGAGACCTATGCCATAGACTCGCTTGTCTCCACCCTCAAGACCTGCCGGAACGTGGATTTCACGGGCCTTCATTTCCATGTAGGTTCCCAGATTCTGGACAGCATAGAGGAGGTTTTCAGGCTTACTTGCGAGAGAGCAGGGGAGATTGTAAAAGCCTTTGAAGACAGGGGCCTCGAAGTCGGCTCCATCGACCTTGGAGGCGGACTCGGCGTCCTCTATGCCGACCCGGATTCCGCCCTTGTCCCGGACTTTGAAAAATGGTTCTCCACCATCGACAAATATCTCCGGAGACGGCCGGGGCAGGTGGTCAGGGTCGAGCCGGGGAGGTCGGTCGTGGCGCAGTGCGGCAGCCTTATTTCGAGGGTGCTCTACGTCAAGCCTGCCAGGACCAAGACCTTCCTTATACTTGACGCCGGCATGAACGACCTCATCAGGCCGGCCCTCTATGGAGCTTTCCATCTCATAGAGAACCTGTCGGCAGGTTTCAGGGGAGAGGAGGTCATGCAGGACTATGATGTTGTGGGCCCCGTCTGCGAGTCTGACGACGTGTGGGGAAACAATAGAGAGCTTCCGCTCAGCCTGAGGGGAGACCTCATGGCGATAAGGAGCGCTGGAGCTTACGGCTCAACAATGTCTTCGAGGTACAATCTCCGAGACCTTGCTAAGGCCGTTTTTTCGGATGAAATTTGATAAAAATTGAGATTTAAATATGTTTGAAAGCCTTACTGAACGGCTTGAGAGATCATTCAAGATTCTCAAGGGAGAGGGAAAGATAACCGAAATCAATGTCGCGGAGACCGTAAAGGATATCCGCCGGGCCTTGCTTGACGCCGACGTGAGCTTCAAGGTGGCTAAGGAGTTCTGCGACAAGGTGAAAGACAAGGCCATAGGCCAGAATGTACTGACGGCGGTGAAGCCTCAGCAGATGATGGTAAAGATTGTCCATGACGAGCTGGCCGACTTCATGGGAAGCGGAGCGAGCGACATCAACATCAAGGGCAATCCAGGGATCGTGCTGGTGGCCGGTCTGAACGGTTCGGGAAAGACGACTTTCTGCGCCAAGCTTGCCAATTACCTAAAGAGCAAGAAGGGGCAGAAGGTTCTGCTTGCCGCCTGCGACACTTTCCGTCCTGCGGCGGTGGAGCAGCTTAAGGTGCTCGCCTCGCAGATCGATGTGCCTGTCTATGCGGAAGAGGAGGCGAAGGATCCGGTGAAGGTCGCAAGGAACGCCATTGCCAAGGCGAAGCAGGAAGGCTATTCTGTCCTCATCGTCGATACGGCGGGACGTCTAGCCGTGGATGATGAGCTGATGGACCAGATTTCCGCTCTCCACCAGGCGGTGAAGCCTACGGAGACCCTCTTCGTGGTCGATGCCATGACTGGTCAGGATGCGGTCGAGACAGCCAGGATCTTCAACGACAGGCTTGATTTCGACGGAGTCGTTCTGACCAAAATGGACGGTGACACGAGGGGCGGAGCCGCCCTTTCGATCAAAGCCGTGGTAGGCAAGCCGATCAAGTTCGTTTCCACGGGCGAGAAGCTTGAGGCTCTGGATGTCTTCCATCCAGACAGAACGGCTGACAGAATCCTCGGCATGGGCGATGTCGTGACCCTCGTTGAGAAGGCCCAGGAGCAGTTCGATGAGAAGCAGGCCAGGGAGCTGAAGAAGAAGTTCGCCAAGGACCAGTTCACCCTCATGGATTTCTACAACCAGATCCAGCAGATCAAGAAGATGGGCAACATCAAGGATGTCGCTTCCATGCTGCCTGGTGTCGGCTCGGCCTTGAAGGATGTTGATATTGACAATAAGAAGGCCTTTGGCAGCGTCGAGGCCATAATCATGTCCATGACGCCGGCGGAGAGGGCGAATGCCTCGATCATCAACGGCAGCCGCCGCAAGAGGATTGCCGACGGCTCAGGCACCTCGGTTGCAGAGGTCAACCGCCTGCTGAAGCAATTCGAGACAACTCGCAAGGTTATGCACAATGCGGCCACCGGCAATCTCATGCAGAAGATGCGTGCGATGCAGGGGATGATGAAGAAGAGGCCTTAGTCTCCGAATACCAGCTTGAAATCTTTCTCGATTCTTTCCCCGGCGTAAGGCTGGGGAAGGAAGTTCCATGTGCCTATGACTTTCTCATCACTGGTCTTCTCGATGTCGAGGCTGCCGTTCTCCTTGAGGTAATTGAAGACTATGCTGCGGATCTCAGGATACACGGCTACGGTCCGCTCCGAAATCTTGTCGGTGTCGACCCCTGCCCCTTCTCTAAGGATCCCGCCTCCGCCGCTGGCGCGATACGAGGTTAGGGCGACGTTGTAAGTGCCCTTGGTATCGAATGGAGTGCCGTCTGCGAGGCTCTTTATGGAGATACGCTCTCCCTTAGGCTTGGTGACGTCGACGCTGTAGTCGAGGCCCGCCGCCGAATCAAAGTTGTAGCTGCGGTTGACAAAGGACCACTTGTCCGCGCCGAAACGCTCGTCGGCCTTCTTGGTGATGTTCAGCACGGGCTCTCCCGTCTTCCCGGCTGTCTTTATCCAGAGGTCATAGCTGTATTCGAGGTAGTTCTTTATCTCCTCCCCGCTCATCTTGATGACAAAGAGCTGGTTCTCGTAAGGATAGATGGTGAAGAGGTCGTTGTAGCGGAGCTCTCCTGCTTTGAGGACCTTGTCGTAGGAGAGAGGGGCCGCCATGGAAATCTGGGCCGGCTTGCAGCTCAGCTGGATATAGTGGACGAAGTTGATGTACGGACTCTGCCCCTTGAAGGCGTCACGGGTGAAAATATCGCGGCTGAGAGTTCCGACGGGCTGGGTCGAGAAGGTCTTGACCTTGAGGTAGTCATCATGAAAATGTCTGCTCATGGCCGTGTCAATCTTTGTCTTGTCGATAGGGATGAGACCGCAGGAGATTTTACGTGAGACTGCTATTCCTCTCTTGTAGACGAGAGTGAGGGTGCCGTGTCCGAGGTTGGAGGCCTTGCTTCCTCCGTCTATGTAGGCTATGCTGTCAGCCAAGGCCGTGTAGGGTCTGTGGTCATGGGCTCCGATTACGAAGTCAACTCCTCTCAGACTCTTGAAGAGGTCAAGCCCTTGGTTCTCAAGCTCTTTCCCGTCTCCATTTCCGCTTCCGCTGTGGCAGACCACTATCACAACGTCCGGCTTCTCCTCTGCCCGGACCTTGTCCACATCTTTCTGGACGAGGGGGATGAGAGACTCGAAATGCATCCCACTCCACAAATTTTCCATGAGCCATTCCTTCATGTTAGGGTTGGTGTATCCAAGCACGGCGATGCGCAGCCTTCCCTTGCGGAGAATTACATGGTCCGTGAAGTAAGTGCCTTTTCCCTCGTCCCTGAATGCGTTGCCCCCGAGGAAAGGAATGCCCTTGTCGGCGAGTTCCTTGGCTACTTTGTCGTAAACCTTGTGTCCGGTCTCGATGTCATGGTTGCCTACGGCCACTGCGTCATATCCCATGTAGGCGCAGATCTGAGGGAAGAGGTGTGGGGAGAGGGTGTCGATGTAATTGTAGTAGTAGGGGGCGTTGTCTCCCTGGAGGCAGTCTCCGGCATCGAGGAAGACGACCTTGTCTTCTCCGGCTGCCTCCCTGACGCTGTCGACCACGGCTTTGACGGCATAGAGTGAACGGCGTACTCCGCCCCCGGTGTAGGTGGAATCGAACCAGGCTCCGTGGACGTCGCCCGTGGAGAGAAGCTCTATCCGGTATTCCCCGTCAGGAATTCTGTGCGAGCAGGCCTGGAAAAGCAGCGCCGTGGCCGCAGCGGCCAAAATAAGTGTATCAATCAGATGTTTCATATCTACCTCGTATGTGCGGCAATCATATTTACTATTTCTTTACTATTTCCGGAAGCCTCCTTCAAGGTCGAAGATCAGAGAGAAGGTCTGCTGCCAGCCTGCAAAATTGAAGCCTTTGAATTCGGTGAAATGGAAGACAAGGGAGCAGTCAAGGCTTACGTGTCTGCCGATCTGTGGTTTCCAGAAAATTTCGGCTCGGTCGTAGGCTCCTCCGTGGCGCCATGAACCATCTACATGGATCCTGTAGAATGGATCGCCCCAATACAGACGAGGCCCGTACTTGTTGCCTCCAGCGTCGGTGTTGGCGTAGAATGGCATCATGTTGCTTCCGAAGAAGAATCTATTGTCGATTCCGAGACCTTTCCATGACCCGTATGCCTCGAATTGGGCTCCGCAGGGCAGGATGATGCCGCTGTTGTTGCGTCTGTCCTGCTGGAAGCCCTGGAGCCAGCTGAGAGAGAAACGCAGCTGGTCTAGGTATTCCGGCTTATTCAATTCCCAACCGACGTATGGCTCCAGAAGGGCATCGTCCATGACACCGATGACTTCAGCTGAATTGGCGTAATGGTGGACCAGACCTTTCCAGCCAGCCTTGAAGAATCTTCCGATGATGATTTCCCCGTCTGTGAATATTTCGATCTCCTCTCTTCGTTTATGGCCGAACATTCCGTTCCAGTCGCAGCCGGCTTCGAAAAAGGCTCTTGGCCGCTGGTACTTAAGGAGAACGCCCTCCATATTTCTGTCAAACCAGCGAAGCGAGTCTGAGATGAATTCTTCGCAGTCCTTGTTGAAACCGCGGATGAATCTTCTCGGCAGTACTCCTCCATAGAAGTCAAAGTCTCCCTTGCCGATTTTCGTTTTGAGGCTGTAGTAGAAAACAATTTCCCTGAAAAGTTCAGTGTTATCCTCCCTGTTGGCGGCTGAAGTGTCGCTGATTGAATGTTTTCCCATGTCCTTGACGATGTCGAGTCCGAGCATTAGAGAGTGGCCGAACCTCCCTTCGCGGTAGTCGATTCCTCCCATCGGGGTAAGTCTGGCCCCGTTGATTGTCATGGACTTGGAGTAATATCCCTGGCTTTTGTCGTATTCCCTGTTGTCGAAAATATACTCGAAGTTCAGGTCATAAACAAGGTTCTGGGCGGCCACTGAGAGACAGGCTACAAGGAGAAGGAATATGCAGAGGAGGCGTTTCATTCCAACAAATTTAGTATTTTTGCCAGGATTCATTAATAAGATCTGAGATGAAATTACTGACAGAAGTCGAAATAGGACGAGGCTTCATCCCTTTTGGATATGGGGACAAGATTCTCGTCGTAGGAAGTTGTTTTGCCGATGAGGCCGGGACCAGAATGGCGAATGCCGGGCTGGACGTTTGCGTCAACCCTTTCGGTACCCTCTACAATCCGGTTTCAGTCTGCAATTCTCTTCAAAGACTTGCCTCCGGAGTCCCGTTCTCGGCCGATGAATGCGTTGAAATGGGCGCGGGCGCCTCTCTTGTATGCTCTTTCAGCCATCATACCTCCTTCGCCCGTCCCACCGCGGAAGAATTCCTTAAGGTTGCAAATGAGTCTTTCGCCTCGGCCTCGGCCTTCTTCAAGGATTGCGGTCTTGTCATTATCACCCTCGGCACTTCATGGTGCTACAAATTCACCCGGACTGGGGAGATAGTGTCCAATTGCCTGAAGATAGACGGGAAGGACTTCGAGCGGGAAAGGCTTACTTCCGACGGCACCTTTTCTCTGCTGTCGCGACTTGTCGGACGCTTTTCAAAAGGTACGGAAAGCATTGCCCCGAAAAAGTTCATTTTCACCGTAAGCCCCATACGGCATCTTAAGGACGGGGCTCATGGCAATCAGGTCAGCAAGGCTTCCCTTCTTCTTGCCGTTGACAAGGTCTGCGAGGCTTTCCCGGAGGTGGCGGAGTATTTCCCTGCCTACGAAATCATGATGGATGAATTGCGCGACTATCGCTTCTATGCCGAGGACATGGTGCATCCTACCTCACAGGCAGCTGATTATATATGGGAGCGTTTTCAGGATTTCGCCCTGCGGGACGGGGACAGAGAAAGGCTCCTGGAAAACGAAAAAGCTTTCCGAAGGAGCCTTCACAGACCTATTCACCAAGCTAAGCCTTAATTCTGCGCTTTCGCGGCATCGAGTCCTGACTGGAGAAAGGCTGCGTATGCGTCGATATCAAGGTCGTATCCGCGGATTGGAACCAGCTGTTTCCCTTCTGGGGAGAGTATCGCATAGTTCGGCTGGGCGTTGACGTTGAACCTCGTGCGGACTATGTAGGAATTCTTCCTTCCGACGTCTTTCAGCACCTTTCCGCCAGGGGTAGTAAGCCACTGACTTTCAGGAAGTTTCTTTTTGTCATCTGTGTAGAGGGACACAAGCACGAAGTCATCGCGCAGCATCTGTAAGACCTTTGGATCGCTCCAAACTTTCTCCTCCATCTCCCGGCAATTGACGCAGCCGTGTCCGGTGATGTCAACGAAGACAGGCTTCCCGCTGATTTTCGCGGCGGCAAGACCGTCCTCAATGGTGGCGTAGCCCTTCAGGCCTTGGGCCATGTCGATCATTTCGGCGCCGTTTACCGCAGGGGCGGCTTCCTGGGAAAGCTGGGGCAGGCCGGCATCGGCCTTGTTCCAGACTATGAAATCCTGGGTCTCCATCGGAGGCAGATAGCCCGAGAGAGCCTTGAGAGGGGCTCCGAACATGCCTGGAATCATGTAGACCACGAAGGTGAAGTCTATGATGACAAGTACGAGCCTTGTCACTCCGAGTTTTTCTATAGGCTCGTCATCATTCTTGAATCGAATCTTGCCGAGGAGGTAGAGTCCGAGAAGAGTGAAGACCACAATCCATATTGCAAGGTAGATTTCCCTGTCGAGAAGTCCCCAGTGGTAGGTCTGGTCGGCGACGCTGAGGAACTTGAATCCAAGGGCGACCTCGATGAAGCCCAGGACGACTTTCACGGAATTGAGCCAGCTTCCGCTCTTAAGCTTCTTGACTAGGTCAGGGAAGAGAGCGAGAATGGTGAAAGGAAGGGCGAAGGCCACGGAAAAGGCCAGCATGGTCACCATCGGTGTCCAGAATTCGCCTTCGGTCGACTTTATCAGTACAGTTCCCACGATAGGGCCAGTGCAGCTGAAGGAGACCAGAACCAGGGTGAGAGCCATGAAGAAGATGCCTCCGAGACCTTTTTTGTCGGAATTCTTGTCGCTCTTGTTTACGAGCGAAGAGGGCATGGTGATTTCGAAGGCTCCGAAGAAGGAGGCCGCGAAGACCATGAAGACGACAAAGAAGATGAGGTTAGGCAGCCAGTTGGTAGCCAGCCAGTTAAAGATGTCGGCCGAGACAGCGTCCCCGCCGATTATCCATGTGAGCAGGATGATGACCGAGATAGGGACGGTGTAGAGCAAGACGATGAAGAGTCCGTACATGAAGGCTTTGAAGCGGCCCTGTGCGGGACTTGAGCTCTGCCTCATGAAGTAGGAAATGGTCATAGGGACCATAGGGAAGACGCAAGGAGTGAGGAGCATGGCGAAGCCCCAGAGGATGGCCTGGATGATGAGGGCCCACAGAGAATTTCCCGTTTCCTTGGCGTCTTGGGAGCTTAGAGTCTCTTCTGAGTCAGGGTCGGAGATCGGGGTGCTGTGGACGTCTCCTGCTTTGGAAGCTGCCACGCCCTCCTTTCCAAGAGTCACGGAGAACTCCCAGTACTGTCTCATCGCGCAGAATTGGTCGGTGCAGGCCTGCCAGCCTACCTCGCCTCTGATGGTGACGGGGGAGTCAGAGAGCACGCGGATCTTCTGGCCGAATTCTATTTCTCCGTAATAGACCTTGTAACCGTCCTTGTCAGTGGGATTTCCGAGGTTGAAGAGGCCGCCGGAAGTTTCCCAGCCCTCACCGGATCTGAATTCCACTTCGGTAGGCGCGAAATCGTTGGCCACGTCATAGACATGGTATTTCGAGCCTATTTCTCCTGTGAAGTCCAGTTCCCAGGTCGTCTGGTCTATCTGTTTCGTGCTGACCTTCCAGCTTACGGTCTGCTCTTCGTCTTGGGCGAAAATGGCGGTGCCCGAAAGGAGCCCCGCCATAAGCGCCAGCATGAATGTCTTCAAGTGAATCATAGAAAATTTATGTCAATGTCTACTTTGCATAGGCGACTGAACGAGTCTCGCGGATGACCGTGATCTTGACCTGGCCAGGATAAGTCATCTCATTCTGGATCTTCGTCGCGATGTCCTGGCTGAGGGTCGCCGCCTGCTCGTCGCTGACATCTTCTGCGCCTACAATGACGCGAAGCTCACGGCCGGCCTGGATTGCGTAGCTCTTGGTGACGCCAGGGTAGCTGGCCGCGAGATCCTCCATGCCTTTAAGCCTCTTGATGTAGGAACCGATGACCTCGCGGCGGGCGCCAGGTCTCGCTCCGGAGATCGCATCACCTACCATCACGATAGGAGCGATGAGGGTGGTCATTTCTGTCTCCTCATGGTGGGCTCCGATGGCGTTGCAGACCTCAGGACGCTCCTTGTACTGCTCTGCGAGTTTCATTCCGAGCAGGGCGTGAGGCAGCTCCGGGTCGTCTTCGGAAACCTTTCCGATGTCGTGGAGAAGGCCGGCTCGCTTAGCTAGCTTGGCGTTGAGTCCGAGTTCCGCCGCCATGATGGAGCAGATATTCGCGACCTCTCGGCTATGCTGGAGAAGGTTCTGTCCGTAGGATGAACGATATTTCATGCGGCCCACGAGCTTGACGAGCTCGATGTTCATGCCGTGGATTCCGAGATCGATGAGGGTCCTCTTTCCTGTCTCGAGGATTTCGTCCTCAAGCTGCTTCTGAACCTTTGTGACAACCTCCTCTATGCGGGCCGGATGGATTCTTCCGTCCTGGACCAGCTGGTGGAGGGCGAGTCTGGCTACCTCGCGGCGAACCGGGTCAAAGGAGGAAAGGAGGATGGCGTCAGGGGTGTCGTCCACCACGATTTCAACTCCGGTAGCTGCCTCGAGGGCCCTGATGTTCCTTCCTTCGCGGCCTATGATGCGGCCTTTGATTTCGTAGTTCTCTATAGGGAAGGTCGTGGTCGCGTTCTCGATGGCGGTCTCCGTGGCCGTCCTCTGGATCGTCGTGATCACTATCCTCTTGGCCTCCCTCGCGGCGTTGACCCTGGCCTCGTCCATCGTGTCGTTGATGTAGGCCTGGGCTTCGGTCCTCGCTTCGGCCTTCATATTCTCCATGAGGGCGTTCTTGGCCTCCTGGGCCGTCATGCCGGCTATGCTTTCGATCTGCTTGTTGGCCTGGTTGCGAAGTTCGTCATATTCCTGAGCCTTCTTGTCCAGATTATCCTTCTGTGCCTGGAGACCGGCCTTCTGGTTTTCGAGATCCTTGTTCTTCCTCTGGAGGTCGGCCGTCTGCTGGGCGAGGGCGCTCTCGCGCTGTCTGAGCTTGTTTTCCTGCTCTTTCAGCTGCTGGTTCTTTTCGCTGACGTACTGGTCGTGCTCGCCTTTGAGCTGGAGGAACTTTTCTTTGGCCTCGATGATCTTGTCATTCTTTATCTTCTCGGCTTCTACGGCAGCCTTTTCGAGGATTTCGTCCCTGCGCCCCTTCAGGAGCATCTTCCGGACGAAGATGTAAATCCCGATCGCTACTGCGGCTCCTACGGCAGCGCCTATTATCAATAACAATATGCTGTTCATGATATTAATGTTATGGTTTTCAACAACAAGTCTATTATGTTTCAACAAAAAAAACGGCAAGGCACCTAGAGTGTCTTACCGGTCATATAATCAAAGAAGAAAAAAACCGTTAGGGGTGCAGTCAGAAAAATCTTAATAAAAGATTTGAGTTCCGGCGCGTATCAGAGATCCACCGTTCCGCTTGCGCGGAATCCCCCTGAGGGTAACCTTGGCCTGTCTTCCTCGCTCCGAGAGAGCTCGGTTCGTTGTGAACTTGTTGTTTTCAGCTCCGGGCCTAACGGTTACTTTTCTTCAATGTTTTTCAAGTACGCATCTGTCTCTTCCTTAAGAGCTCCTGCCTCTTTGAGGAGTTCGGCGATCTCGTCCGAGGAAGAGATGCTGCTGATGCCTAAGTTGAGAGCCACGAAAGCGAGTATGTCCGCAAGCGGCCTTCCCGCAAATTTCGTGTTGTAGGCGGACACAAGATCGTTCACCTTGGCGGCCGCCCGCCTGATCAGTTCCTCGGACCTGGGGCTGTCTGCCTTGAGGGAGTAGGTCTTCTCCGCAATCTTTATCGTAATGCTCTGTCCCATGGCGCCCTAACTTTCGAGGAGAGAGATGCATCTGTCGATCTCCCTGATCAGCCTGTCTATCTTTTCCTTCGCCTGCGAGTTATCTCCCGCCGGCGCGGTGAAAGCTTCAGTCAGCTTCAGATTATCAACTTCTCTTTTCAGATCGGTAATCTGCTTTCGGCAGCTTTCATTTTCGGCTCTGCTCTTTTCCAATTCGGCCTGGAGACCGAACCTTCTCTCCCGCTCCTGTTCGTAGAGGGAGACCAACTTCTCTATATCCTTTTTAAGATCCTCAAGCATTGCCTAGACGAAGCTACATATGCAAATATAGACAAAATTCATTCAACATTATACCTTTTTCCCATAAAATGCTATCTTGAATCTTCGCAAAATGCTATCTTCATTGCGTGTAAAATGCTATCTTCGTGGCATGAGGACAAGGAATAAATCGACAATAAGGCTCGGACTTCTCGGAAAGATACTCATAGCCATAGCCACAGGAATCGTCCTCGGCTCTTTTCTGCCTCTTCCGGGGGTGAGAGCCGCGGCGACCTTCAACTCTATCTTCTCAAGCTTTCTCCAGTTCCTCATTCCGTTGATAATTATCGGCTTGGTGACACCTTCGATCGCCGAAATAGGGCATCGGGCCGGCAAACTCCTTCTCCTGACCTGCCTGATGGCCTATGTGGATACAGTCTTCTCCGGCTGCTTTTCCTATTTCACCAGCGCCTCTCTTTTCCCGCGGCTGATTCCCGAAGGAGTCAATTCTTCGGAACTCACAGCCAACGTTAACGCCGATCCCTTCTTCACGATTAACATTCCTCCGATGATGGATGTCATGACCTCTCTTGTCTTCGCCTTCACCCTCGGACTCGGCATGGCCTTCTTTGGCTCTCCGACCCTCAAGATGATTGCGCGTGAATTCAAGGACATCGTGGTCAAGACCATCGAGGTGGTGATTATCCCTCTCCTTCCTGTCTACATTTTCGGCATTTTCCTGATGATGTCCAGCTCTGGCCAGGCCTCTAAGGTACTTGGAGCCTTCATTGCGATCATCGGCATCATCTTTTTGATGCACATTATTTTACTCTTGTTCCAATATTGTCTGACAGGACTTATCGTCCGAAGGAATCCGTTCAAGCTTCTCGGGACCATGCTTCCGGCCTACTTCACTGCGCTAGGGACTTCTTCTTCCGCGGCTACTATTCCCGTGACCCTTCAGCAGACTGTAAAGAACGGGGTGAGCGAGGAGATTGCCGGCTTCACGGTTCCGCTCTGCGCGACGATCCATCTCAGCGGTTCGACTCTGAAAATCACCGCCTGCGCAGTGGCTCTGATGCTGATGAACAATATGTACTTTGACTTCGGCTCCATGCTTGGTTTCATCATGATGCTCGGTGTCATGATGATAGCCGCTCCGGGGGTGCCGGGCGGAGCCATCATGGCAGCTCTCGGAATCCTCGGTACCATGCTTGGTTTCGACGAGACGATGCAGGCCCTGATGATAGCCCTCTATATTACCATGGATAATTTCGGTACCGCATGCAATGTGACCGGCGACGGCGCCATAGCCCTGATTCTAGACAAAATTTCCCGCAGAAAAGACCCGGACAATGATGGAAACTAAGCCCGTCCAGCCCTGATACGGATCCTCTCCCGCCCGCTCCAAAATCATAGTTTTCTCTGCTTCGAATAATCAAATTATATACAATATGTTAGAAACAGGATTAAAAGGTAGACAAGAAGAAATAGTAACCGAAGCACTCTCCGCTCCACATATCGGAAGCGGCGAAGCAAAAGTTTTCGCCACCCCGATGATGATAGCCCTGATGGAAAAGACTTGCAGGCTCAGCGTCCAGCCTTTCCTGGAAGAAGACGAAACCACGGTCGGGACCCATGTCGACGTTAGCCATGAGGCCTCCACTCCGCTAGGGATGAAAGTCTGGGTAGAGAGTGAATTGACCGAAATTGACCGCCGCAGGCTAGTCTTCTCTGTCAAGGCATATGACGAAAAAGGTCTGATTGGGCAGGGAAGACATGAACGCTTCATCGTCAATTCCGAAAAGTTCCAGTCCAAAGCCCAATCCAAGCTCACCCCGGAAGTCTAAACCTCCCACTCCAGCACTCTCGCTCGCTCACTGCTGTGACCCAGCACGCCCTGTACCCGATCACCCCTGAGAAAGACCCCTAGGGCACGACGATCCTCAATTGGGCCGCTCTGCGTGAGGTGCGAGAGGGTTTGTGTGGTTGTGTGGGTGCGGGGCGGAGTTCGGACGCTAGAGGTCGCCGTAGAAGAGATCGGGCTTGGCGTCGGAAGGCATCCTCCAGTCTCCGCGCGGAGAGAGTGTGACTGAACCCACTTTAGGGCAGTCCGGCAGGCAGGAGCGCTTGAACTGCTGGCTGAAGAAGCGCCAGAGGAATTTCTTGAGCCATTTCCGGATGGTCTGCTCGTCGTAGATGTTTGTTTTGCCTTCAGGCCCTACAAAGACGCTGGCCTCGGCGGAATGTCCGAGGAAGGCCTTCTCTGCGAGGAAAAGGAGCTTGCGAGGCGAATAGCCGAAGCGGAAGAAATTGTAGAGGAAGAAATCGTGGAGTTCATATGGACCCACGAGGTCTTCTGTCTTCTGTGCTATTTTCCCGTCCTTGTCCGGGGGAGTAAGCTCCGGGCTTATCGGAGTGTCGACCACATCGAGAAGAATTTCCCGGACTCTGCCTTCGAATATGTCGAGGGCCGCCCATTTCACCAGATATTTCACCAGTGTCTTCGGGATGCTTGCATTGACGGCGTACATACTCATGTGGTCGCCGTTGTAGGTGCACCAGCCGAGGGCAAGTTCACTCAGGTCGCCAGTCCCCACGACTATGCCGCCCGTTTTGTTGGCTACATCCATGAGGATTTGCGTCCTCTCCCTGGCCTGGCCGTTCTCGTATGTGACGTCATGGACTTGCGGGTCCTGGTCTATGTCTTCGAAATGGCTGAGAACGGACTTGGAAATAGAGATTTCTCTGAAGGAAACGCCAAGCTCCTTTATCAGGGCGGCCGAGTTGTGATAGGTCCTGTCGGTAGTCCCGAAGCCGGGCATTGTGATTCCGATGATACGGCTTCTGTCCCATCCGAGCTTGTCGAAGGCCATGACCGTTATAAGGAGGGCGAGGGTGCTGTCAAGGCCCCCTGAAACTCCGATGACAGCTGTCTTGCAGCCTATATGGTCGAGTCTCGAGGCAAGACCCAGAACCTGGATAGAGGTGATTTCTTTGGCGCGGCGGTCTATCTCCTCGGCATCTCCTCCCGGAACGAAAGGATGAGCTTCAACCTTCCTCAGCAGCCTCTTTCCGAAATCGGTAGGGGATGCCGGCCCGAGGTCTATATGGCTGTAGAGTCTCGCATAGTCAGAAGAGCGGCTCCCGTCCGGAGCCACGGCGGCGAAAGTGGATTCTTTCTGCCTCAGGGTCTGAAGCTTTTCGATGTCGATATCGGCCTCTGTCATAGAGTCTTCCATCTTGAATCTCTCGTTCTCCGCCAGGCAGGCTCCGTTTTCGTAAATCATGGCGCAGCCTGCGAAAACCATGTCCTGGGTGGATTCTCCGAAACCGCAGGAAGAGTAAATGTAGGCCGAAATTGTACGGGCGCTTTGGCTCTCGACCAGAGATTTGCGGTATTCGTTCTTGGAAAGGACCGCATTGCTGGCAGAGAGGTTCACGATGAGCTCGGCGCCGGAAATCGCGTGCCAAGAGCTCGGCGGAACCGGAGTCCATAGATCTTCGCAGATTTCCACGGCGAAAGTGGCTTTCCCGACCTTGAAGAGCAGGGAAGGAGAGATGTTCGTCCTGAAGCCCGCATAGTCGATTTCGGCTCCGAAGTCCGGACGGTAACAATTCTTTCCGTCATCATGGATCTGGCCCATGGCGCAGTCTGGAGCTAGGAAATCAGAACCGCTTGAGAACCAGCGGTTTTCGTAGAACTCGTTGTAGTTCGGAAGCCAGATCTTCGGCACTATGCCCTTGATGTTCCCGTTGCGGATCACTATGGCACAATTGTAGAGCCTTGAGCGGAAACGCACTGGAGCGCCTATCACCAGAGTTACATAGCGGCCTCTGGTGCTCTTCATGATCTGGGCGACGGCTTCTTCCGCCGCGTCGAGCAGCCGCTGCTGTGCGAAGAGGTCTGCGCAGGTATAGCCCGTGACGCAGAGCTCCGGGAAGACAAGGAGAGAGACTCCGTCGGCTTCGGCCTGATTGGCAAGGGAGATAATCTTGTCTCTGTTATAATTGACGTCGGCAACCCTAACCCTCGGCACCGCCGCCGCTACTCTCATGAATCCGTAGTCTTCCATGGCCTAAAGATTAGCCGTTATAGCGTTTCTGCTGCTCCTCTATGAGTTCCTTGTCGTCGAAGTAATCGATCCTCATCGCCTTCTTGACCTTTGACATGGTCTGTGCGGCGGCCTCTTCTGCCGCTTCGCTTCCCTTGCGGAGAATCTCGTAGACTCCCGGAATGTCTTTTTCGAATTCCTTTCTGCGGGCCCGGATAGGCTCAAGCTCCTTGTTGAGGATTTTCTCCAGGAACTTCTTGATTTTCACGTCTCCTATCCCGCCTTTCTTGTAGGCTTCCTTCAATTCGTCGAGATTGGAGAAATCCGGCCAGAAGAGACCGAAATCCTCGTCCGAGCAGAAGGCGTCGAGATAGGTGAAGACGGTGTTCCCCTCGATGTGGCCAGGGTCGCTGACCTGGAGATGGAGAGGGTCCGTGTACATGCTCATGACGGATTTGTGCATGGTCTGGGCGTCATCGGCGAGATAGATGCAATTGCCCAGCGACTTGCTCATCTTAGCTTTTCCGTCGGTACCCGGCAGTCTCATGCAGGCCTGTCTGTCCGGGAGGATGATGGAAGGCTCGACAAGGGTCTCGCCGTAGATCCTGTTGAAAGAACGCACTATTTCGACGCATTGCTCGATCATCGGTTTCTGGTCTTCTCCGGCAGGGACATGGGTGGCTCCGAAGGCCGTGATGTCGGCCGCCTGGGAAATAGGGTAGGTGAAGAAACCGACCGGAATGCTTTCCCCGAAGCCGCGCAGGCCGATTTCGGTCTTCACGGTCGGGTTCCTCTGGACTCTGCTCACAGTCACGAGGTTCATGTAATACTGGGTGAGTTCGGAAAGTTCTCCGATCCGAGACTGGATAAAGATAGTGGTCTTGGAAGGGTCAAGGCCTACGGACAGGTAGTCGAGGGCTACTTCGACAACGTTCTGGCGCACTTTCTCCGGATTGTCGAAATTGTCGGTGAGGGCCTGGACGTCCGCTATGAAGACGAACATCTTGTCGTAGTCACCTTTGTTCTGGATTTCCACCCTCCTGCGGAGGCTGCCTACATAGTGTCCGAGATGGAGCCTTCCCGTCGGACGGTCTCCTGTCAATATGATTTTTCCCATTTCAGTTTTCTTGTTTGAATTGCAAATTTAAGAAAGCCGCTCCGAAAAACCTATCCGGAGCGGTCGTAAGTGCGGCGTAAAAGCCTTAAAGCGCTTCGATGATTTTCGAGAAGAGGGTGCTCATCTTGTCGGCAGCTGCATCTGCGGCCTTCACAACGGCGTCTCCGTCATTGACATAATCCTCTGCATAGTCGTCATGGGCCTCGTTGGTAATGACGGACATGCCGAAGACGGGAATGTTGCTGTGGCGGGCCACGATGACCTCAGGTATGGTCGACATGCCCACGGCATCGGCACCTATGAGCCTGAAATACTTGTATTCTGCCGGCGTCTCGTAGGAAGGGCCGGTTCCTGCGATGTAGACGCCTTCCTTGAGGCTGAGACCCATTCCGGCGGCTATCTTCTTGGCGAGAGCTATCAGTTTGTGGTCATATGGCCGCGTCATGTCCGGGAACCTCGGGCCGAAGTCGTCGAGGTTAGGTCCGACAAGAGGATTCGGCAGCTTGTTGATATGATCCTTTATGATCATCAGGTCACCTATGTGGAAATCGAAGTTGACTCCTCCGGCGGCGTTGCTGACGAAGAGATACTTGATTCCCAGGACCTTCATGACTCTGATGGGAAGAGTTACCATGTCCATGGGGTAGCCCTCATAGTAGTGGATTCTGCCTTGCATGGCGATGACCGTCTTGCCACCGAGCTTGCCTACGATGTAGTTGCCCTTATGGCCGATTGCGGTAGAGACCGGGAAACCCGGAATTTCTCTGTATGGAATGGTGATTGGGTCGGCGATCTTGTCGGCAAGCTTTCCGAGCCCGCTGCCAAGGACTATTCCGACTTCCGGCTTGAGGAGCGCGGCGTCCAGTTTGCCCTGGACATAGTCCGCGGCCTTGTAGATTTTTTCAGCTCTTGGGTCCATATTTCTTTAGTCTTGTCTGATTTCTTTCAATACTTCTCTGCCGGAGTTGAGGATGGCCTGTTCTCCGATGATTTTGCGGCCCTTCATGACAAATCTTCCGCCGGCGATGACAGAGTCAATGCAGTCGCTGTGGGCCGAGTAGATAAAATTGGCGAGGAAAGTGCCAGGAGACAGGAAGAAGGAATTTTCCGTGTCCACGATGAGAAGATCAGCGTTTTTTCCTTCCTCGATCCGGCCCGTGTTGAGGCCCAGGGCCTTGGCCCCGTTGACCGTGGCGCACTCTAAGAGCTCATGAAGCGGCCAGGCCTTCGGATCGTCTCTCCAGGCCTTCTGGATGATGGCGGAAGTCTTCATGGCCTCGAGCATGTCGAGGTTGTTGCTTGAGGCGCAGCCGTCGGTGCCTATGCAGATGTTCGCTCCGGCATCTTTCAGCTCCTTGTATAAGAAGCGGTATCCAGAGGCGAGCTTGGTGTTCGAATTAATGTTGTGTACACAGTTGACTTTTCTCTCTCCCAGAATCCTGATGTCATTCTCGCTTATCCACAGGGTGTGGGCGGCGATGACCTTTTCGTCCAGTATTCCGAGACGGTCGAGATATTCGACAGGGGAGAGGCCGCCGTGCTTTTTCTTGCACTCTTCCACTTCCTCAGGCGTTTCCGAGAGGTGGATGTGCAGCCTCAGTCCGTGGGCACGGGCGAAATCCGACGCCCAGAGCATCATCTCCTCGCTTACCGAATAGACCGAATGAAAGGCCATGGAGAAGATGGAACCGTCTTTCCAAGCGAGCGATTCCTCATAGCGCTTTTCGCACTGCTCCTTCTCCCTCGCCGCTTCCTCCGGGTCATACTTGTCGCAGACTACGTAGGAGGTAACCGGACGCAGGCCCATTTCGATGGCCGCGCGATGTGTAGCCTGGGAGTGCCAATACTGGTCATTGAAGGTGGTGGTCCCGGTCTTTATCATTTCCAGGAAGGCTACCTTGCTGGCCGCATAGACATAGTCTTCGTCGATTCCGGCCTCTATCTTCCATATTTCCTTCAGCCATTGCTGGAAGGCTACATCCTCCTGGACGCCCCTCATCAGGGACATGGCGGCATGGGTATGCATATTTATGAAGCCCGGGGCCGCGGCCTTTCCGGTGCAGTCTGTTATTTCGGCGCCTGACGCAGGATTCGGGATGCACCCGGCAGGCCTGATTTTGCTAATCAGCCCTCCTTCAATGAGAATGTCTACATTTTCTTCTTTGAAGGATATGTTTTTGAGAAGTATAGTTCCCATGTTTTCCTTAAGCCTTGCATATGTGCAAGTGGACAAATATACGAAAAAGGTTGGGATTGTAAAACATTACAATCCCAACCCTTAGCTTATGAGTGAAGTGCGGACTAGAACTGACCTTCAACGGAGTCCTGGCTGTCTTCGTCCTTGTAGCCGCCTTCATCCTCGGAATGTCCCTGCTGGATGTAGCTGCCGTCCTCTGCGAATTGGCCTTTCAGGCAGTTGTCCTTGATGTAATCGACGGCCTGCTGAAGTCCTTCGGCGAATTTCGCGAAGTCCTCCTTATATAGGAAGATCTTGTGCTTGTCGTAGACAAAGTGCCCTTCTCTGTCCATCTTGCGCTTGCTCTCGGTGATGGTAAGGTAGAAGTCGTTGTTGCCCTTTGTAGCTTTTACGTCGAAGAAATAAGTACGCTTGCCCGCTCTCACCGGATTTGAGTATACATCCTCCGCGGAACGGTCTTGCGCTCTCGCTCCATCAAAATCATCTCTGTCTCTGTACATAATCTTTCTTTTCTTCTTGCCCCGCCAGCGAGGCACTAAACTTAATTCTTACCAAAATTAGAAAATAATCGGGAAATAGAACTTATATTTGTAGAAATTTTTAAGAAAATCATGCTTAACAGGCGAATTCTGCGCATTAAGGCATTCAAGATAATCTACAGCTACGCCGTGACCGGCGGAAAAAATCTGGATGACATCCTAAAGGGACTGGACAAGTCCTGTGAGGCGACGAGAGACCTCTGGCTTTTTCTTCTCGCGATAATTCCTCCTGTAACCGAAGAGGCGAAAAGGAGGATAGAGGCACGCAAGGGGAAATTCAACCCTACGGAGGAGGACCTTAATCCGAACATGAAGTTCGCTCAGAACAAGGTGGCCGGCATCCTTGCCGACGATCCGGATTTCAAGAAGGTGCTCTCCCGCAAAAATCTCTCATGGGACCAGTACGATGTCATAGTGAGGAGTGTCTATTCTTCGTTCTCCGCGAGGAAATGTTTCGCCGATTACATGGCCGGCCCCGAGACTTCTCTCAAGGCCGACTGCGACCTTTTCATCAAAATGTTTGAGAAGGAATTTATCGGAAAGCCTCAGATCGATGAATTGCTTGAGGATATCAACATAGACTGGATGTCTGATGATCTGGAATATGCCATCCACTGGGTGATCTTCACCCTCCGCGACCTCTCCGAGGGGAAGCGCTGGAATATGGTCCCTCTCTATCAGAGCGATGTCACGAGACTCAGGAATCCTGGCACGGATGTCTCCAGCGACAGGGACTTCGTCCGCAAGATATGCGGACAGGCCTATTCCGGCTACCAGAGATATTTCAAGGAGATTTCCGAAGCCGTTCCGGACTGGGACAGCGACAGGCTCTTCTCCATGGATATGGCCATTCTCGCCCTGGCCCTGGCCGAGGCCGAGTCAGTCCCGGACATCCCTCTCAAGGTGACGGTCAACGAGTGGGTCGAGATCTCGAAGTTCTTCTGCTCCGAGAAGAGCCCGGCCTTCATCAACGGACTGCTCGACACCATGATCCAGAAGGAAATCGCTGACGGCAAGATCAAGAAAAATTTCTAAATAATTAATACAGACATGAATACTCTTCTTTTCATCACACTCCAGGCTCAGCCTGCCGCCCAGGGAGGCGCCGCCTCCGGAGCATCGATGTGGATAATGCTTCTTCTTATCTTCGTGGTTATGTGGCTTTTCATGATCCGTCCTCAGAGGAAGCAGCAGAAAGAGCTCGAGAAGTTCCGCCAGGGCCTCAGGAAGGGTGACAAGGTCATCACCGCAGGAGGTATCTATGGAACAGTCGATGAAATCAGCGACAAGACTGTCCTCATCAAGGTTGACGGAGATGTCAAGCTGCGTGTTGACAAGGGATCCCTCGTCAAAGACAACTCTGACCTTCAGCAGGCTCAGCAGAAATAGAGCCTCCTCCCGGTCTGATGCCCCGCAGATGGAAGATAAACGGTATTGACGCGATAGACATAGGCACTTTCGCGCTCGCTGTCGTACTCGCCGCCGGAATCTGGCTTCTGCACGGGCTGAGTCAAAATTACACGAAACTCGTCAACGTGCCCGTCCAGGTAGAAAGCAACCTGACCGGGCATGCTTCAATTTCTTCCAACACTTCCGTCGTCTCCGCCCGCTGCCGCACCACCGGCATGAATCTGCTCAGGCTAGGAAAGGCTTCCAGGCGCAAGCCTCTGGTCATCGATATTCTTCCGGAAGACCTGAGGCATATAGGAGGGGAGGACTATTACATCGCCTCGAATTCTCTGGGACGTTATGTGGCGGATATTTTCGGAGAGTCAGCCCAGGTAGAATCTTTCGTGAGCGACACCCTGCTTTTCCGTTTTCCGTACCAGAACAATAAGAAGGTCCCGGTACAGCCGGTCTATACTATCAGTTTCAAGCAGCAATATGCCGCCGTGAGTCCGTTGAAAGTAACTCCTGATTCGGTGACGGTCTACGGCGAGCCTTTCCATCTCGAGCAGATAGACAGAGTCTACACGAAGTCTTTCGCCCTCGAGAATCTCCGTTCAGGCACTCATGGAGAGATAAAACTCTCTCCGATTAACGGAGTGAGGTTTTCAGAGGAGAGCGTAGAGTATTCGGTGGATGTTTCGCGCTACGTGGAGGTCACCTCTGAAATGGATGTTGAGAGCCGCCATGTCCCCGCTGACAAGTCGCTCATCATCTATCCGCCTGTGGCAAAGGTTACTTTCAAGTGTCTTTTCCCTGTGACTACCAATCCGGTAGGCGATGTAAAAATCTATATCGACTACAAAGATTTCGCCGGCTCTCTTGACGGAAAATGCCTCCCGCGGACGACAAAGCTCCCGGCCAGTGTTTTCGGCTGCGATATCGAGCCTCAGGTTTTCGAATGCGTGGAGAGTTCAAGATGATTCCTACAGTGGCCCTTACTGGGGGGATAGGCGCCGGGAAGAGCGTCGTCGCGTCCTATCTGAGAGGGAGAGGTGTTCCGGTCTATGATTCTGACTCCATGACCAAGGCGCTCTATGACAAAGATGCCGGACTGGTCGGAAGACTCGAGGCCTCTCTGGGGCTGGCCTTACGCAGGAGCGATGGTTCCTTCGACAGGAAGGCTCTTTCTGCCGCCATCTTCTCCGGTTCCGAGGCCAGAGCCAAGGCGGAAGCCCTCATCCATCCGGCCGTTCTCGCCGATTTCCTCTCATGGAAGGAGTCCAGGATTGAGGAAATAGAGAAAGATGGCTGGTGCTTCTATCAAGGCGGGGCGCCCTTCGTGGTAATCGAGTCTGCAATTATTATGGACAGACCTCTTTTCCGCCCTTACATTGATTACTGTGTCGCTGTTGACGCGCCTCTTGAACTTAGGGTCGAGAGGGCCGCGGCAAGGGATTTGTCTTCAAAGGAGGCCGTCCGCAAGAGGGTCATGGCGCAGAAGGCCTGCACCGCCGACTGGACCATAGTCAATGATTCAGACATGGAAACGCTTCGTCAGCGCACCGACAAAGTTTTTAAATCGCTATATTTGCAAATAATATCCGGACAGGCTTAGAGCGCCTCTCCGGGATTTGATTTTTCAAAGGATAAACATCATGGAAACTGAAAAGACTGATCTTACAAAAATTCTCACGGTATCTGGCCAGCACGGCCTCTTCAGATATCTCGCCCAGGCCCGTACAGGAGCCATCGTTGAGTCTCTCGCCACTGGGGACCGCACTGTCTTCGGCCCGAAGAACAAGATAAACACGCTTGCCGATATCTCCATCTATGTAAAGGACGGAGGTGAGATGAAGCTTGCCGATGTTTTCGGAAAGCTCAGGGAAACTCTCGGCGAGGCTGACGCCCCTGCCAAGTCTGTTGCCGAGACCGAGGTTAAAGCGCTCTTCGAAAAGGCTGTTCCTGACTACGATCCGGACCGCTTCTACGTTTCCCATATGCGCAAGATCTGCGACTGGTACAACGACCTCAAGAATCACGCTTCTCTCGAATTCGTAAGCCCTGAAGAGGCTGAGAAAGCTGAAGAAGAGGCTGAGGAAAAGGCTTCCGAGAGCGGGGACAAGACTAACGAATAAGCCAATGTCAGGCAAGAAATCGCTCCAGGTAATCACTTTAGGCTGTTCGAAGAACACCGTTGACACCGAGCATCTTCTGGCCCAGGTCGAAGACAGCTTCGACATAAAGCCTGAGGATGACGAGTCTCCGGTGGATTACTTGCTTGTCAATACATGCGGCTTCATCGGCGAGGCCAAGCAGCAGAGTGTCAATGAGATTCTCGCCTGCGTCGAGAGAAAGAAGAAGGGCCTGGCGAAGAAGCTTCTGGTCTTCGGCTGTCTTTCCCAGCGCTATTCCGACCAGCTTCCCGGTCTCATACCGGAGGTGGACGGCTGGTACGGCGCGCGGGATCTCGCTCCGGTGGTCAAGGCTCTCGGCGGACAGATGAAGCCGGCCCTGAGGACCAGGCGGATGGCGAGTGAAAAGCACGACACCTACGCCTATATCAAGATTTCCGAAGGCTGTGACCGGCGCTGCTCCTATTGCGCCATACCTTTCATCCGCGGAGCGCACAGGTCCGTGCCGATGGAGGATATTGAGTCTGAGGCCAGATCGCTTGCCTCCCAGGGCGTGAGGGAACTTATCCTCATTGCACAGGACACTACTTACTACGGTCTGGACCTCTACGGCAAGAGGATGCTCGCAGAACTTCTGCGAAGACTTTCCTCCATAGAAGAAATCGGCTGGATAAGAATCCATTACAGCTATCCGGCCGACTTCCCTGAGGACGTTCTGGAGGAGATGGCGAATAACCCTAAGGTCTGCCGCTATCTCGACATCCCTCTCCAGCATGTCTCCGACAAGGTCTTGAAGGCTATGCACAGGGGAGTGGACGGGGAGTGGACCCGGAACCTCATCAAGAAGATGAGGGCGAAGGTCCCCGGAATAGCGCTCAGAACTACGATGATAGTCGGCCATCCGGGTGAAGGAGCAAAGGAGTTCAACGAGCTCCTTGACTTTGTCCGTGAGGCCAGGTTCGAGAGACTCGGCGCCTTTCAGTATTCTGAAGAGGAGGGAACTTTCGACGCGGAGAACTTCAAGGATGAGGTCAAGCCATATGTGAAGAAGCGCAGACTTAGCCGGCTGATGACTCTTCAGCGCGAGATTTCCCTTGCCTATAACGAGTCTCGTGTCGGTACCAGGGTCAAGGTGCTTGTCGATGACCTCATAGACGGAGCCTATGTCTGCAGGAGCGAATTTGAGAGTCCTGACGTGGATGGCGAGATTATTGTAAGTATTCAGCCCGGCATGAAAGATCCGGGGTCTCTTGTCGGACAATTCGTGGAAGTCGAAATTACCGGGGCGGGGGACTACGATCTCAGTGCGAAATTAACGGGAATTTGATATTATGAATAAGTTTGGACTTCTTGTTGCCTCTGCCGCTATGATCGCGGCCTCAGCCTGTGAGCCGACAGCCTATGTTTGGAACGTTGACATGAGCCAAGCTTCCAAGTCCGGGATGAATCTTTCCGGGAAGAGCATGGCCGTGGTATATCTTGAAGATGAAAGCGGAAGAGATTCTTCGTTCAACGGAGGACTAGCTGAAGGTTTTGCCTCCGAGATGGAGAAGTCCTATTTCAACGGGGACAAGGCAGTTTCCGTCTATTCTCTGCCGAAGGACCCGAAGGGAGTCTACTCTTCGAAGGACACTCTTATCCATCTGGTCATGCAGACGGATGACGATGTAGTCTTCCTCTTCGACACCCCTGACTTCGGCGAGGCGGGCGTCACTTCGCGCAGGTCCTCACATCTCGACTCTCCTGATTCGTCTGTAATAGCTACTGTCTCAATACCTTACAAGGTAAGGCTATATGCCTTCGATTCCAGATCTGGCTCTGATTCGGTCAGGGTCTTCTCCGGCAATGCCTCTACGGACAAACATGTCTTCGCTTCCGATAATGAAGGAGATAAGCTCATAATTGACCGGGCTTATTCGGGACTCTACTCACAGGGGGAGAGTACCGGCAAACTCTCAGCCGAGAAGTTTGCCGCGCGCTGGAGCCAGCAGTCTTTCAGACTTTACGCCCGCGATGATGATGAGGTATGGATGAAGTCTCTCAGGGACGCCTATGACTTCAAATGGCGCGACGCCATGAATACATGGATGAAGGAGGCGGCTTCCGGCAATGTGAAATTGCGTTCAGCAGCCTCCTTCAATATGGCCGTTGCCAGTTTCATTCTCGGCGACAGAGACCTTGCTCTCAAGTGGCTTGACCAGAGTGACAAGAATTACCCTTTGGATGGTTCTGCCGAGCTTCGTAAAAAGATTAATTCGCGTTAAGTCCGCTCGCTTTACCGAGTGAGACTTATTTTGAGTTCAGCCTCGCCGTTGCCTCGAGATCGAGAGCGTCGGCGAGGATTATTATCGGGTTTACTACCTTATAGCCTGTGCACATCTCTATCTGCCATTTGCAGGTGTCGCATTCCGTAGTCACGTAGTCCGGGTCGACCCTCTTGATGTTGTCGAAAAGCGGCTTGCCGATTGCCTCAGAGGCTCTCCTGTTCTCTTTCTTAAAGCCGTAGGTGCCTGCGATGCCGCAGCAATTGCTGTCCAGAGGGATGAACTCCAGGCCAGGGATGAGTCCCATCAGCCTCTTGGTGAAAATCTGCCAGCCGAGCTTCTCCATGTGGCAGGGGGTGTGATAGGCGACCCTTGCCTTGAAGCCCTTCCTGAAGACGAGCCTGGCCTTGCCGGAATCCACGAGCTCGTAGATGAATTTCTCGGCGAGCGTCACGGAATCCCTGATTCCGGAGTTGTCGACCCCGAGGATCCCAGGGTATTCGTCGCGGATCGTGAAGGTGCAGGTTGAGGCCGTGGCCACTATGGTGCGGCCGAGGGCGACCTGCTCCCCGAAGGCCTTGACGTTCTTCTTCGCGTCGTTCACGGCCCTCTTCTTCAGCAGGTTGGACACCTTTGCCACCCCGCAGCAGCGCTCGTCCATGAGGTTGACCCCGTAGCCGAGTGCGTTCGCCACCTTGACGAAGGCTATCCCGACCTCAGGATGCTGGAACTCCGTGGAGCAGCCGTGGAAGTAGGTTATCTGGTTCTTGTAGGCGGCCTGCTTCGACCTTGCGTTCCTGTCGAACCAGCCTATGAAGCCGTGGAAGGCGTACTTGGGGAAGTCGCATTCCTTCGAGATGCCGAGGACGGAGTCCATGACTGCCTTGACTGGCTTCATGGCGACCATCGTGTTGACTATCGGCGCGAAAGGACGCGCAACCTTGCCCATGAAGTCGGTCTCGGCGAGGATCCTGTCGCGCAGGGTAGGCTTGTGCTTGGAATAGCGGAGCCTGGCCGAATGGATGAGGTCGGCGATGTGGACGCCAGACGGGCAGGAGACCTCGCAGCGCTTGCAGTTCATGCAGTACTTGAGGTTCTCGTCGAAGAAGAAGCCGCTCTTGAGGCGGAGCCTCTCTCCGTCGGGTCCGGCCTGCTTCGGCCCCGGGTACAGAGGATTCACGGGCACGACGGGGCAGTAGGCCGTGCATATCGTGCACTTCATGCATTCCTCGAAATTCGCTTTGCTTATGGTAGTCTCTTGCATTTCCTATCCTTTGATTATTTCCTCCGCAACCCTGAGCGCCGTCGTCATGGCGACGCCCGCGCCGCTGCCCTCGGCCACGAGGTTGTAGCCGCCGAGCACGGAGCCTATCGCGTAGAGGTTGTCTATCTTTTTTCCGTCCAGCGAAGGGTGGAAGCCCTCGTCGGTCTTGACCCCGAAGCCGAGGTAGGCCTGCTTCCCGAAGAAGTCCTTCCGGTACCAGTTCTCCCTTCCTTCCGCGTAGTCGACGTCGAGTCCGAAGACGGTCTCGCTTATCTTGTCGGGGGTTGCGGTGAGTCCCTTGCTGTAGAAGCTTCCGGTCGCGAGGACGTAGGCGTCGGCCTCGATGGCCGTCTCGCCGAGGTCGCAGGTGCGGATGCGCCGGACCTTTCCGCCGGAGACGTCGGGGTTCACGGCGCTGTCGCCCTTGAGGGTGGAGCCGCCGGCCCTCTCGAAGGCCTTCAGGAGCTCCATCTGGGAGCGGAAGCCAGGCACGGAAGGCGGCATGTTGCCGATGAACATGACCTTCGCCCTTATCCCCTTGCGGAGGATCTCCGTGGCCTCGTCGTCCTCCAGGTTGAAGACGGCGGGCAGGACCACGAGGTCCTCGTCCCTGAGCCTGGAATTCACGGCCTCGACGACCTTGCGGGCGACCTCGGGCTTCCCGGCAACCCTCGCGATGTTGACCGCCCTCATCTCGGAAGGATTGCGGCGGAGGCAGGAGACCTCTGGAATGTCGAGCGTCGCGATGTCGGCCGGTGTGCCGTGGCTGGAGAGCCCTTCCGCCACGAAGGCAGAGTTGAAGTCGAGATAGCCCTTGAAGTTGGCTATGAGGGCCTTGGAGCCCTGTTTCTCCTCGCCGGGCTTGAAGAGGGTGACGGCGTCGAGCGCCATCCACGTCGGCCTCAGCGTCCCGAGCGCGGAGTACATGAGGGAGTTCGAGTCGAGGTCGCCGTGGAGCGGCGTCCCCGCCTCGGCCATGAGGGCCGGAATCTGTTCCGCGTACCTCCTCACGTCTCCGATCTTGGCGTACGGGTGCCCTGCCGGCACCCTGGCTATCTCTTCGAACGGGTTCCTCACGAAGTTCCCGTCGGCATCCCTCGACATGAGTCCGAAGCCGCCGGACGAAAAATACATGACGTTCTGGCCGGAGGTGACCATGAGGCATTTCTTGCCCGCCTTCTGGAGGGCGTATCCGCAGGTCAGACCGCTCAGGCCGCCGCCTATGATTATGACATCGAATTTCATATTCCTTTTGTCCCGGCAAGCCCGAAGACTTCCGAGTAGACTATCTGTGTGTATTCGTTTTCCCTGAGGGCGTCGCCCCAGGCTATCGGGCGGATGCCCTTCCACCTCTCGTTCATGAAGCGCCTGAGGTCATCGCGCTCCTTGGCGGCGCAGCCGTCGGCCTTGGCTATGAGTCCGGCCGCGCGGCAGGCGCAGAGCTCGCCCTGGCAGGTTCCCATGCCGACCCTCGTGCGGCGCCTGAGGTCCACGAGGGTGTTTACCTCGCCCGTGGCTATCGCGGAATCGACCTCGGCCGCAGGGACCTCCTCGCATTCGCAGATGAGGCTCTTGTCCCTGTCCTTCTCGAGGCCGAGTTTCGCGGCCCTCGAGCCGAGCCTTCCGGCCGCGGCCTTCTCGACCGTGGTAGGGACGCTCCAGAACTTCTCCGCCGTCTCCTCGACGTTCTTTCCCGCCTCGGAGCCCGGCAGCGGCGTGGTGCGTGTCTCGCAGGCCTTGTCGACCCCGAGCTTCCGGCAGACGAGGTCGCTGGCCTTCTCGGCCATCAGCCTGTAGGTCATGAGCTTGCCGCCGGTTATGCTTATGAAGCCCTTGACGCCGTCGCGTTTCTCGTGGTCCAGGAGGACGATGCCTCGGCTGATGTTCCTGCCGGAAGGGTCGTTCTCGGCGGAGACCAGCGGCCTGACGCCGGCGTATGCCCTGAGGATCCTCGTCGTGGAAAGCGAAGGTGCCAGCTTGGCGCCCTCGGTGAGGAGGAGCTGCACCTCGTCGGGGGTTACCTCGAGGTGGTCGCACTCCTCGTATGGCACGTGGGTGGACGTGGTTCCTATGACGCAGACCGTGTCGCCCGGGACGAGGATGTCGGCGTTGGCCGGCTTGCGGCAGCGGTTGAGCACGACCCCGTTCACCCTGTGGGCGAAGATGAGGAGGGCCCCCTTGGCCGGGAACATGGATATCGGGCAGCCGGCGAGCGAGGCTATGTGGTGGCCCCAGATGCCGCCCGCGTTGACCGTTATCGGGGCGTGGTATTCCGCGTCCTGTCCGCTCTTCTTGTCGTGGACGCGCACGCCGGTCACGGTGTCGCCGTCCTTGAGTATCTCGGTGACCTCGGTGTAGGTCAGGACCTTGGCGCCGTGGAGCTTGGCGTCGTATACGTTGGAGGTGCAGAGCCTGAACGGGTCCACGGATCCGTCCGGCACCCTGACTGCGCCTATGATGTCCGGGTTCACCGACGGCTCGATGCGCTTGGCCTCCTCCGGGTCGATCACCTCGGCCTTGATTCCGGCGTCGAGGCAGGCCTTGACGAACTTGTCCTGGTAGGAGAGGTCGTCTTCCGGAAGGGTGAGGAAGAATCCAGACGTGTCGTCGACGCAGTGGCTGGCCACGCGCTTCAGGATCATGTTCTCCTGGATGCATTCCGATGCGGATTCCTTGTCGGTCACTGCGTAGCGCGCGCCGCTGTGGAGGAGTCCGTGGTTGCGTCCGGTCGCCCCGTCGGCAAGGTCGTTCCTCTCGATCAGCAGGACGCGGAGCCCGCGCAGGGAGCAGTCCCTGGCCGTGCCGGCGCCCGTGATTCCGCCTCCGATGATTATGACATCGAACTCGGCTGCCCTTGTATCTTCTGTTGACATGAAAAAAAAGTTTGTTTCGTTTCGAAAGTCAAAGATAGGATATTTTTGCCCGATTGAAAAGGATTTCGAAAGTTTTCTGCCGATTTTTCTCATCATAGGCGGTGGAGGAAAATAATTTCGGGCATAATTGCTAATTTTGTAAAAATTCATCGGCATGAAAGCAGTCATAATATATTCGGGCGGCATGGATTCGACCACGCTGCTCTACAAGTACAGGAAGGAGATCGGCCTCGCCCTCTCCTTCTCCTACGGCGCAAGGCAGGACGAGGAACAGCTCGCCTGCGCGAAGTGGAATTGCGAGGCGCTCGGCATCGAACACGTCATCATCCCGCTCGACTTCATCGGGAAGTATTTCAAGAGCAGCATCCTGAAGGGAGGGGAGGACGTGCCCCACGGCCGCTACGACGCCGAAAACATGAAGTCCACGGTCGTCCCGTTCAGGAACGGAATCATGCTCTCCATAGCCGTCGGCATGGCCGAGAGCCGCGGCTTCGACACGGTCCTCATAGCCAACCACAGCGGCGACCACACCATCTATCCGGACTGCAGGCCGGAGTTCATAGACGCCATCGACAAGGCGGCGAAGGCCGGGACCTTCGTGGGCGTGAGGGTCGTCTCGCCGTTCTGCGACATCACCAAGAGGGACATCGCCCTCATCGGACGCGACCTCGGCGTGCCTTTCGAGCACACCTATTCGTGCTACGAGGGCGGCCACAAGCATTGTGGGGTCTGCGGCACCTGCGTCGAGCGCAAGGAGGCCCTTGCCGGTTTCGACCCGACAGAATACGAAAAATAAGGACGAAAGATGTATTACGTTTCGAAAAGACTCGAGATATCCGCGGCCCACGCGCTTTCGCTTTCGTACGAAAGCAAGTGCGAGTCGCTCCATGGACACAACTGGATTGTGGTAGTCCACTGCAAGAGCCAGAAGCTGAACGCCGACGGCATGGTCACGGACTTCACCAAGATCAAGGCCAAGATCATGGGCAAACTCGACCACCAGAACCTGAACGAGGTGCTTCCGTTCAACCCGACGGCCGAGAACATAGCCAAGTGGATCTGCGACAACGTGGACAACTGCTACAAGGTCGAGGTCTGGGAGAGCGAGAACAACAAGGCCGTCTACGAGAAGGACGAGTTCTCCGAATGGGAAGGAACCTGCTGAGATGGCCGCTTCCTACAAGGTAAACGAGATCTTCTATTCGCTCCAGGGCGAAGGAAGGTGGACTGGCTTTCCCATGGTCTTCGTCCGCTTCTCCCTCTGCAACCTCCGGTGCCCCTTCTGCGACACCGACTTCTCGAAGGGCAGGGACATGCTCGGGGACGAGATCCTGGCCGAGGTCAGGGAGCTCGGTGGCGCATGCAGGAGGGTCTGCCTGACGGGAGGGGAGCCTTCCCTCCAGGTCGACAAGGAGCTCGTGGACCTGCTCCATGGGGCGGGCTACCTCATCCATGTCGAGACCAACGGCACGCATGCCCTGCCCGACGGGATCGACTGGGTCACCATGAGCCCGAAGCGGGACTGGAACCCCAAGGCGGAGCCGGTGCTCGGGACGGCCGACGAGCTGAAGCTGGTCTACACGGGCCAGGACGTCTCCCCATGGCTGTCCTTTCCGGCCGAGTGGCACCTCCTCCAGCCATGCTCGGGGAAGAACGTGGCGGAGGTGGTGGCCTATTGCAAGGCCCATCCCGAGTGGTCGCTCAGCCTCCAGACCCACCTGTTCCTCGGCATACGCTGACCGCTCTCAGTGCCCGGACGGGGCGCGGGCGGTAAAAAGAAGTTTCGGCGGGAGAAAATTTTTTCCTAACTTTGCGCCCCGAAAAATATAAGAGGCGGGACAATCCGTCGCGCCGCGGAGCCTGCGAAGACGGCGACGTCGAAGCAGGTGAGGCGGTGAGGAAAGTCCGGACAGGGGAGGGCGCCCCGCTGGGGAAAGCCCAGATGGGAGCAATCTCATTCGGCCGCAACAGAGAACGACCGCCCGCGAGGGCAAGGGTGAAAACGTGGGGCAAGAGCCCACGACGGCGTGGCAGCGATGTCCGCCGGGTGCGGCGAGGGGGCCTGCAAGACCAAATATACTGACAGATGAGGCCTGCCCGGCCGATGTCAGGGGGTAGGTTGCGTAGATAAATGGCGGATTCAAAAACAGAAACCGGCTTATCGCCCCGCCTTTCTTGAGAGGACGGCTTCGGCCGCCCTCTATTTTATTATGTCAAAGCGATTTGGTATCTTTGGGGAATCATGGGAAAGAATCTGGAAATAGAGAGGAAGTTCCTCGTCAGGGGTGACTTCAAGAAGGACGCCTTTGGGGCCACGAGGATCGTCCAGGGCTACCTTTCGTCTGTGCCGGAGCGCACGGTCAGGGTCCGCATCAAGGGGGAGAAGGCCTTCATCACCGTGAAGGGCGCCGGAGACGCTACGGGCGCCTCCCGCTTCGAATGGGAGAAGGAAATCACCCTCGAGGACGGGGAGGCCCTGCTCAGGCTCTGCGAGCCGGGTGTCATAGACAAGACCCGATACCTCGTGAAGGCGGGGGACCTCTGTTACGAGGTGGACGAGTTCCATGGCGACAACGATGGGCTCGTCGTGGCTGAGATCGAGCTCCCGTCCGAGGACGCCCCCTTCGAGAAGTTCCCATGGGTCGGCGAGGAGGTGACCGGGGACCCGCGCTACTACAACTCCGCGCTCTCCAAAAAGCCGTACAAGACCTGGCCCTGTTCAGACGAAAAGCGTTGAGTATGACGGAGTTTATCGCTACAAATTGAATACTGTTATTCTCGCCAAAGGTGGACAAACCGTATAATCGCATAACGACTCTTATTATAGGAGTAATTGTTCTTATTGTTATTTCTTGTTGCTCCGGATCTTGTTCCTCTCATCAGACTGGCGTTAAACTGAAAGACGTAGAGTCTTACATTCAGGAAAGGCCGGATAGTGCCCTGAAAATCCTTGATGAATTGAATCGAAAATTTCTCACTAATAATGAACTTCGCGCTAAATTTTCGCTTCTTTATTCAATTGCGCTGGATAAGAATTATATCGACACAACAGATTTGTCCATTATACAACCTGCCGTAGACTTCTATTCCAAACATGGAACACCGATAGAAAGAATGAAAACTTATTTCTATAGAGGAGCCATTCATGTAAACAGAGGAGAGGATAATCGCGCGATGTGCGTCTTTCAACTTTCATTGGAAGATTCATCAAGAGTATCAGATAATCATTATAAAGAACTTGTCAATTCGGCCATTTCGGATGTTTTTTCTCGGAATAACAACGTCGAACAAGAATTGGCATACGCAAAAGCCGCTTTGAATTATGGCAGATTAGCCCAAGACAGTGTTGGAGTTTGGGCGATTACGGGACATCTAGCCTCCAGTTATGCAAATTGCAGAAGGTGGGAGGATGCTGAGAGAACCTACGAAGCGTTTTTGGGTATGCCGATTTATGATTCCACATCTTTTGTGCTCAGATGTATCAGTTATGCGAAGGATCTAATCCGTTCTCCTGAACCCAATCCACATCGAAGCATCGGCATCTTAAACGAAATAATCCAATCACATCCGACATTGATGACTGTCGAAGGATACTGCATATACGCTTACGACTGCCAGTTGCTTGGTGAAGGATCCATTGCTGATGATATCTTCAGAAAATTGGAACTCTTGAATAAGCAACAAGATATCGTTAGACTGTGGCGTTATAGAGTCCAGAGAGAACAAGGTCAATATGAGCATGCGCTTGAAGATTTGGAAAAATCTGTTCTTGCTCAGGATTCTATTGTCATGGCTTCTCTCCGTCAATCGCTTGTCAGAGCTCAGCTTGACTATTTGCAAGCCGAGACTAAAATTCTGAAGAATGGGCGCGAACTTGATAAGCAACGTATGGCATTTCTCGTTCTTAGTTCCATCATTGCAATATGTATACTGATACTATTGTATATGCGAAAGAAAAAAGCACTGACCAAAAGGACGGAAGAATTGGCTACCCTTCATCACGAATCAAGGCAAATGCTTGATCTGCAGAATGTACAAATTGAAGCGATCAATGTACAATTAGCGGAGAAAGATGCCGCTCTTTTCCGCCTGAGAAAGCAATATGCATCCATATACAAGGCGCGATACAAATCTTTAAATGACCTATGTGCAGCTTATCTATTGCCTAATAAAAGCCGTCAAAAAGATTATGTTTATCAGGAGGCGATGCGCCAGTTGGATGTCATCATAAATGACGATGAGACGCGGAATAAATTCATGACAATTGTGAATGACTCTCTTGACAATATCATTGATAAACTCCGTCGAGATCTTCCTGGTCATAAAGAATTGGATTTTATATTTCTGATGTATGTCATAGCCGGATTCGATGCTACTACGATTTCTACTCTGACAGGTTATACTGTTGGCACAGTTTATACCAAGAAAAATCGCCTGAGGAATGAAATTTCCAGCCTTGAATCAGAACAGCGAGACTTCTATCTTGAATTTATAAGTTAAATTGACATCCGGAGTCCCGCGACGGATAGATTAATAAATATTTTATTTTCAGCCACCTATTGCTGTTTCTTTGTGCACGCAATTTGAACTGATTCTTTTTGGCACAGCATTATCCCACTCGTAAATCAGTTGACAGGGCCAATGAGCTTATTGCATTGGCCAATATCAGTGGAAAAGGGAGCATTCTCTATACTCGATAATTAAACCTTTCGACCTTTGTGCTTGAAAAATCTAAACAATGATTCGGATATATTGCTGATTATCAGGGAGTTGGTGATTTTGTTGAGATTTTAATTTTAAGGTCTATTTAATTGCCTATGAATTAATGACTTATAACTCTCGTTGTTAAAACTGATGCTGATCTATTCCGCTCAATTTTGTAATATCTTTACAACGTTCAAAAATTGTAGAGATTATGAAAAAACTTGTTCTTCTTTTATCATTGATTTGCATGATATCAACTACATCATGGTCTGCAAATGATGACAATACTTTTATTCCTATACCAGTTCTAGATAATACAACAGTGACTGGACGAATACATCGAGCCCCTGCTGCAATTCCCATACAAGTATATTACGATGGACTTATTTACTCTATATACATTCAGTTCATGCAAAACATGGGTGATGTTGTTGCCACAA
>Ga0256406_1000308_pt1 | contig 92342 bp, 74 predicted proteins | sample RumenRJG_03DNA_FD_185986 | JGI IMG/M metagenome (GOLD analysis project Ga0256406, IMG submission 185986) | Bovine rumen microbial communities from Lethbridge, Alberta, Canada - RJG_03 | ecosystem: Host-associated > Mammals > Digestive system > Stomach > Rumen | place: Canada: Alberta | collected...
TTCCTCGGCATTGCCGCCGTGGCAGCCCTCGAAGAACACCCGGGCATGAGCAACGACCAGTTCCTCGCCCTCGTGACCGCAGCGGCGACCCAGGCTATCGGTCAGCCCTGCCGCGTGACTGCTTACAGAAACATTAACTCTCCTGCTTGGACGATCGTCAAGTAAGGTAAACTTTTAAAACTCAACAGGCTTTTAAGCCAGGAAATATCAAAATGAAGAAAACCGTCCGTATCAGTTTCGAAGGCAAGACCTACGATGTCGAAGTAGAAGTTCTTGATTCCAATGCCGCCGTTGCCGCCGCTCCTGCTGCAGCCCCTGCTGCCGCTCCTGCTCCTGCCGCCGCTCCTGCTGTTGCCGGTGGTACCGAAGTCAAGAGCCCGCTCGCTGGCTCCGTGTTCAAACTGAAGGTCAAGGTCGGCGACACCGTCGCTGCCAACCAGGAAGTGGCTATCATCGAAGCTCTCAAGATGGAAAACCCGGTCGTAGCTCCGTGCGCCGGCACCGTGAACTCCATTGCCGTCAAGGAAACCGACACTGTCGTCGACGGCCAGACTCTCATGACCATCGCCTAAGAGGTACAGATAAATGAGTTCTCTTTTAAATTCGGTCGTTGAGTTCGCAGGCGACACCGGATTCGCATACGTCACCCCTTCGATGATCGTGATGTGGATCGTGAGTTTCGTCCTGATGTACTTGGCGATTGTCAAAAAGTATGAGCCGCTGCTGCTCTTGCCGATTTCTCTCGGCGCACTGGCGGTGAACATCCCGAGTGCGGGATTCTACGATGGTGGCTGGAGCATCGAAGGTATGTTTACCCCGACTGCCGGTCTCTATTACTACATCAGCCAGGGTATCCACCTGGAACTCTTCCCGCCCATCATCTTCTTGGGCGTGGGTGCCATGACGGACTTCGGACCGCTTATCGCTAACCCGCGTACACTGCTCCTTGGCGGTGGCGCACAGTTCGGCGTGTTTGCGACCATGTTCTGCGCTGTGGCTTTCGGTGGCTTTACTCTCGGTGAAGCAGCCTCTATCGGTATCATCGGCGGTGCCGACGGTCCGACCTCCATCTTTACTGCAAACAAATTAGCAAAGCACCTCATCGGACCTATCGCCGTGGCAGCTTACACTTACATGGCTCTCGTTCCGCTGATTCAGCCGCCTATCATGCGCCTTATGACCAACGACAAGGAACGCAAGATCCGTATGAAGGCTCTGCGCAAGGTGTCCAAGGCCGAACGCATCGTGTTTGCCGTGATGGTGATGATCGTGTGCATCCTCGTGGTGCCCGATGCTTCTGCTCTTATCATCATGCTCATGCTTGGTAACATCTTCAAGGAAGCCGGCGTTGTCGAACGCTTGGTGAAGACCTCCTCCAACGAACTCATGAACATCGTGACGATCTTCCTCGGTACTTCCGTGGGCCTCACGATGTCTGCCGACATCTTCCTCCGTCCGCAGACCCTCATGATTATCGCTATGGGTGTGGTGGCCTTCGGTTTCTCGACCGCTGCAGGCCTCTTCCTTGCCAAGATCATGAACAAGTGCACTCCCAACAACCCTGTGAACCCGCTCATCGGTTCCGCTGGCGTGTCCGCCGTGCCGATGGCTGCTCGCGTGTCTCAGGTGGAAGGTGCCAAGTATGACCCGCAGAACTTCTTGCTGATGCACGCTATGGGCCCGAACGTGGCTGGCGTGATCGGTACCGCAGTCTGCGCCGGTTACATGATTAGTAGGCTCTCGTAAGAGCGCGACAAAAGCAAATCAAGGGAAACCCTCGGCAGTGCGCCGGGGGTTCCTTTTTTATTAAATTTGTTCTAAAGACAGTTTGCTAGAAACTGTTTGTTTTAGGAGGATTCATGAAAAAGTTCTTGTTCGCATTGCCGATTGCGATCGGTTTATGTCTTTCTGCCTGTAATGAAAGCTCGAGTACGGCGGCGGAAGATTCGGAAGGCGGCTCGGGAGGCTCCTCGGTGAATGGGGGCAAGCTGGTTGCCGGTGCATCTACCATTGTGGACCCGCGTGACGAGCAGGTCTATACCGTCAAGAAAATCGGCAATTTGACCTGGTTCGTGGAACCGTTGCGTTTTGTCGATTCCGTTACCTACAGCTCGATGGCGGGCTATACGGAATGCGATGTGGATAGCGTGAGCGGTAAGGTGCTGGGCTGCGGTTATAGCTGGAAGGCTGCGCTGGAAGGGCGTGAGTATCCTGATGATACCTTGGAATTGGGTATTTGTCCGCCGGGTTGGCACGTCCCCAACATGAGCGAGTTCGAAGAACTGAAATCTTCGCTGAGTCAATCTTGCGATACGGCTGGAAAATGCCTGAAGGAAAAGCAGGGCTGGGAACCGGGGGCGTTCTGGACGTCGACCCCTTCTCGCGGGGTTAGCCTCACGACACCGACCGGTGGAACGCGAATCGAAAGCAACGACTACAATGCGGTCTCGTTTGTCCTGTATGCGGAAAAGCCTGCTGGTGGCAGCGATTACCTGTATCCGGTGTTTGCGGGGCGCTCCAGTTTGCTCTATCTGCATTGTGTGCAGGGAAGTGTCGATTCCGTGGCGGAGTTTAAGTCCTATCAAAATTTGAAGGATGCCGAACTTGCGGCCAGGGCTGCTGCCGAAGCTGCCGAGGCGGCCAGGCAGAAAAAGTTGAAGGACGGCGCCAAGGCCTATTTCAACCCGGATCTGCACTACAAGAATTTCGTGGATGCCCGCGACGGTAATGAATACGGGACGATCGTTGTCGGACAGCACCGCTGGATGGCCGAGAACCTGCGTTATAATCCGCCTGCCCGCGAAGACGAGAATGTTTCGGTGTGGGTTTATACGAGCGATCGCACCTTTGAAGATTCTCTTCGCGCCGTCGTTATTGGAAGGGCCTACAGCTTGGATCAAATCTCTCCCGATAGCGGTGCCGCCAATCCTTGCCCGTCCGGTTGGCACATCCCCTCGATTACGGAATGGAATGATCTGATGAAGGAAACGGAAGCTCCTGGCGACTTGTTGGCGACGAACGGCTTGTGGGAACGCGCCGGCGCGACAAACCGTCTGGGATTCTCTGCAATCGGCACAAGATACGACGAAGTGAGCGTGTTTAACGAAACCTGGTTCTGGACGAAGGAAGAAACCAAGTTCGGTTACAGCTGGTTTAGCAACAATTTCCAGGAGGACGATACTGAATATGCCGCCTATATCCGCTGCATCGAGGACTAGCGAACTCCTTTAGCATTTTTGCGAATGTAATCCCTGCCATCGGCGGGGATTTCTTTTTTGTATGGACGTTTTGTTTTATACTGCGCCTATTTTGTTTTATAAAATCAAAATTTCTTTAAATTACAAATAAAAATGGCGAAATTTGCAAAATTTCGCAAATTCTGTTTTTTAGAAAATGTTGCATAGGTGACTTTAAATATCTATCTTATAGTCATCATGAAATCAATTGTTGAATACAAGGATTACCGCGAGTACGTACTCGATTACTACCGCGAACGCAAGCGGACCTCGGCGTTTACATGGCGCGAGTTCGCGAAGATTACGGGTTTCGCATCGGGGTCGTACCTCAAGCTGGTTTGCGACGGCAAGACGCGTCTTCGGGAAGAAGGAGCGAAGAAAACGGCGCTTGCAATGGGGTTGCTCGGCTTTGAGTACGACTACTTTGTCCTGATGGTACGCTACGAAAACGCGAAGACGGAACAGCAGAAGAAAAAGTGCTTCGAGGAAATGCAGGCTTTGAGCGAGGCGCATCATGTCAAAATTCTCGGAAGCGACTTGTACACGTTCTACGAGACATGGAAACATTCCGTGGTGCGCGAGCTTGCGGTTGCCATGCCGGGTGCGAAACCGCACGAGATTGCGAAGGCCTGCAGGCCCGCGATTTCTGCTGCCGATGTGAGTGCTAGCCTGAGCTTCCTTATGAAGGCGGGGCTCCTTACGCGCGACATCAAGGGTAATTACCACCAGACGAATCGTTCGCTTACAACGGGGCGCCTGAACGTGGTTGCCGTTGCGGTGCATTCGCTGCTGCGCCAGATGGGCGAGTTTGCGCTGGAGGCTTTGGACAAGTTGCCCATTTCGGAGCGCCACTTCAGTGGAATCACCATGGGCGTGACTGCCGAAAGTTACGCGAAGGTGGTCGAGGAACTGGCGGCGTGTCGCAAGCGGATCGTGTCGATTGTTTCGGCCGACAAAAAGATTGAAAAAGTTTGCCGCTTGAATATGCAGCTTTTCCCGCTGACCGAGAAAATAAACTAACTCCTATCTGTTTTGGGTAAAGGAAAACAAAAGAATGTCTAAACAAGAAAATTTAAATATGAAAAAATGCCTTTTGCCTGCTCTTACGATTGGGGCGCTGTTTTGTGCCTGTTCAATGGACACCGCTGGCACGAGTGAAGAAATCGAGGGAGCGGTCGCTCTTTCGGACAAACGAATTGTGGGTGTCTCGCAGAAGGGACCTCTCGTGAAGGGTTCCGATGTCGTTCTGAAGGAGACATCGGCGGACGGTAGCTTTACGCCTACGGGCAAGGAATTCTCGACTACGACCATTAGCGACAATGGCGATTTTGAATTCAAGGGACTCCATCTGGAAAGTCAGTTCGTGCTCCTTTCTGCACAGGGCAACTACATCCGTGAAAGTGACGATGAACCTTCCGAATGTTCCATCCGGCTTGATGCTGTCTCGAATCTGCAAAAGCGCGAGACGGTGAATATCAACCTTCTGACTCATTTTGAATACAAGCGAGTCCTGAATCTGGTGAAGGAAGGAAAGTCCTTTGTCGAGGCCAAGAAGCAGGCCGCCAGGGAAGTCTTCGAGGCGTTTGGATTCTCTGTCGAAGTCAGTGCGTCTGAAGATTTGAACATCTACCATACTTCTGATGCGGACTTGATCCTGTACAACCTCAGTTCTCTTGTCGATGGTCGCCCCGAATGGAACGATTGGCTTGATGAGGAACAGGAAGGCTGCGAAAAGCTGCAACAGTATCTTGACTCCTTCACCGACGACTTCGCCGACGACGGGGTGCTCAGCGATAGCGTTTTGCAGGATGTCGCGGGATACGCCTACTACTATACGAGTGTGCATGCCGCGATGGAATTTACGACCGAGCGTGATATCGAGGACAAGGAGAAACATGATGCAGATGAACGCAAGGATCATTATTTAAGGAAGCTGAAGAGAGAATACGAATTCAGCAAGCGCGTGTTCCTGCATTATGTAGATATTGAAGCCTGTACGGAAGACCTTTGGGGACAATACCGGGAATTCGATAAGCCTATCGTATTGGACAGCTGGGAAAGAGAAGTGCAGCAAGGGGGCTACCTCCTTTGCAATGGGTTCAGCTGGGAACTTACGACGAAGGGACATCTCGATTCGCTCCTCCTGAAAATTGAACACGAAAACGGCACCATGACGGACGAGCGTGACGGAAAAACGTACAAGACGGTAAGCTTTGAACACAAGGGTAAAACCTATGTGTGGATGGCGGAAGATCTCCAATACACCGATGCCACGGTTACGTATTCCAAGGGTGCCGACATGAACAAGCGCCTTGTCGGAAGCTATAGCTGGACGACTGCCATGCAGATTGACGACAAGTACATGAAGGGGCCCGTCAAGGCTGACCTGCTGGATACTCTTCACCAGGGAATCTGTCCCGACGGCTGGCATATTTCGACCAGCGAGGAATGGACTGCTCTCTTTGAATATGTCGAAAATCCGGAGAACCTGCTAGACGAGAGATGGAGGGCGTCGGACATTGAAACGGCCTTTGCAAAGGACCTTATCGGAGTGTTCTTCAACAGGTTTGACTTCAACCTCTCCATTATGGATCCTAAGTACCTGGAGACCTATTACCACGCCTATACTCTTGACGAGTCTGTCCTGTCGTACGATGCTCCGGCATTTGACGAAAATGACCCGTGGAAAGAGCCGATGTACGGATCCTTTGATGCGGATTACCCTATCGAAAACTCGCATTTTAGCGCCCTTGAAATCACTATTCGTGGAAATCGGACGTTCGGAGTGTCAAAGGCTCCCAAGGCATATGTACGTTGCCTAAAGAACTAGGCTAAAGAAATTTACTCCTCCGGTTTGCGCCTGCGCTTTTGCAGGCGGGAGGATGGTTAGGAGAAGACCCCGCCAGCTTTTGCTGGTGGGGCTTTTTTGCGTGTTCCAGGAATACACGGAATGTATTCTAAATTGCTTAAAATTTTAAAAATTTACTGAAAATGGTAAAATTTGCGAGAAAATGCAAATTTTGTGTTCTAAAACGGATTGAAAACCTATATTTGTAGACATGATAGAGATCATTGAATACACGGATTATCGCAAGTTCATCCAGGATTACTACGATGAACGCAAGCGGACGTCGGCGTTTACCTGGCGCGACTTTGCGCGTGATGCCGGCTTTTCGTCGGCGGTTTATCTCAAGTATGTTTGCGAAGGAAAGAAGAACTTGAGCATTGGCGCCGCAGGGTCGGTTGCTGCGGCCATGGGGCTGGTCGGTTTCGAGCAGACTTACTTTGTATTGCTGGTGTCCTATGCGCATGCGAAGAGCGACGAGACGAAACGTGCCGCGTTCGAGGAGCGCTGTGCGCTGGCGCATGCCCATAAGATACGCGTGCTGGGGAACGAGGAGTTCAACTATTTCAAGTCGTGGAAGAATCCGGTGCTTCGCGAGTTGGCGCCACACATGCCCGGTGCAAAGCCGCTAGAAATGGCTCATGCCTGCAGGCCGAAAATTACGGCGGCGGAAGTTTCCGAGACGCTTGACTTTTTGGTGCGTGCGAAGCTCCTGAAAAAGGATCGTAATGGAAACTACCGGCAGACGGATCGGTCAATTTCGATGGGCTCCGTAGATGCAGTCCCCGTGGCGGCCCGCGATATGCAGCGCCAGATGGGGGAGTTTGCGATTAAGTCGCTGAACCTGCCGCTTTCGGAACGCGACATGTCGGGCATTACCATGGGGCTTACGCAACGCGCCTACGACCGCATCCGAAAAGAAATTGCTGATTTTCGTCGCCGCGTTATCGCGATTGCGTCTGAAGACGAAGACACGGAGCAGGTGTATCGTATGAACATACAGCTGTTTCCGATGAGTGAAAAATTAAATGGTAAAAAGGGGCGAGGACCCAAAATAGGCCGGGAGGAAAAAAATGAAAAGTAATTTGTTTGATAAGACTGAAAAACGATTGCTTTGGACGTTGACGGGCCTTTGTCTGTTTCTTGGGCTTGTTGCATGCTCTGATGATAAAGATGTCGCTGGGGGTACTTCGGACGATGCGGGTATTGTGGCGATTACGAACAAGGAAGTCGCGGGCGTGTCGCAGAAGGGGCCGTTTTTGGTTGGCTCTTCGGTGACCGTTCAGGAAATGGACGGACGCACTTTTGTTCAGACGGGAAATAGTTTCAGGGCTAGTGTCAAGAGTGACCAGGGTGACTTTGTCGTAAAGGGAGTGAATCTTGCTTCGCAATATGCCCTGTTTGAAGTCAATGGCTATTACCGCAACGAAGTGACCGGGGAAAAATCGGAGGGAATGCTTGCCTTGCGTGCGGTGACGGACCTATCGGACCGTAGCCATGTGAACGTGAACCTGCTCACGCATCTGGAAGCGGGGCGCGTGCTGGCTTTGGTTCAAGAAGCGGGCTTGTCTTTTGCCGATGCCAAGGCGCAGGCGCAACGGGAAGTCCTTGCGGCATTTAATATTGCGGATGACCTGGAAAGTACCGAGGACTTGGACCTGTTTACGGGTAAGGGTGGTGCGATTCTGATAGCATTGAGTGTTTTGATGCAGGGGGATGGTTCCGCGGCGGATCTTTCGGAACGGGTTGCCCGAGCGTCGATTTCGATTGCGGATAGCGGTACCTGGCTGGGGGCGGACAAGACCGAGGTCGCGGACTGGGCTTTCCTTGCCGAAAACGATTATTCGGAAAATTCGAATGAAAAAAGCTTGTTGAACCGTGTCCGCCAAAATGTGGAACTTTGGATGTCCGGTGTTGAGGCGCCGCCGTTTGAAGCGTATGTCTATAAGTTCTGGACGGCTGAATATAATCTTGGTAACTGTGACGAAGGAAATTTCTATGAAGTGCGCGAGAATACAAATCCCTTGAGCAAACTTTATGGAACAAAGTTTGTTTGTGACGAAGATCGGGGTCGCTGGATTTTGGCGGGTCGTCGGGAATTGCAAGGTGTCGATTATTACGGGGTGACTGATGCGCGAAATGATGCCGTCTATAAAGTCTTGCGTATCGGGGATGTCAGCTGGATGACAGAAAACTTAAGGTACAAGTTCCCCGTGACAAATACCAGAAACAAGAGTCTATGCTATGACGACGAGGAACTTAATTGCAAGGCTTATGGAATGCTGTATGATTATGAATCGGCCCTGAAGGCTTGTCCCGATGGATTTCGCTTGCCGACGTATAACGAAGTAATGAATCTGTTGCAGCAATATGGCGGAGCTGGGAAAGAAGCTGCTGATAGATTGATGTCGATGGATGGCTTCGGCGCGCAACTTGGCGGATATGCGGTTAGGGCGAACTGGTTTGCTTGGGAAGATGATGCCGGTTATACGGATATGAATAAGGGTGTCGCGATATGGATTTCGACGCAGGATTATCCTACTGGATGGAATGTCCTGTGGATTGATTCTACGGTTGCAGAAGTTAGGAGTGCTCCCGGTGCCTCTGCTTATGTCCGCTGCGTTGTTGACGAGCCTAATCAGGAAAAGACGAAGGTGTATAGTGCTGACAAGTATATGATTGACCTTCGCGATAACGCCTCTTACCGTTTTACCGAAATTGCGGGCAAGGCCTGGCTTGCCGAAAATATGCACTACAAGGGAGATTCGTCGCATGAGCCGTGCCTGTTGCAAGATGGTGAATGCTTCTATACGTGGAACGACGCTGTAGGTTCTGATTCTGTTGGCGGTGTCTGCCCTGAAGGCTGGCACTTGCCCAGTCGGGAGGAGTGGAGTGAACTACTCTCTTTGGTGGCAGGACGTATTGAGGGTGATGCTGATTATATCCACTACTACGATATCAATTTTAAGTTGAGTGATTTAAAAGATTGGTACGAGGGCGATTATCTACTGCCGGATTCGAATGATGTTTACGATTTTACGGTTAAACCAGTTGGTGAGTTTTATTATATGATGGATGGGACAGGTTCCTATTTTGATGATGGTGTAGCCGCTTTTTGGGGTAGTTCCGATTCGGTTAGGATTATTTCCGATTATGTGGAATTCAATATGCCAAATGATACGCTTGAAGTCGGGTATATGATGGAAATGGACGGGGGGTATTCGGCATCGGGTCAATGGAACAACAAGCGAGCCCGGCTTTCGGTTCGCTGCGTTAGGAATGAGAATTAGGAGGATAACTTATGAAAAAAGTTGAATTGTCATTATCGCTTGCCTTGGGGCTGTTTCTGGCGGCGTGCTCAACGGACGATCCGTCGGGAGCTCAGAAATCCTTTGGGGGAAGCATCGAAGGTGTTTCGCAGAAGGGACCGGTGCTAGTCGGCTCTTCGGTTACGCTTCAGGAACTGGACGGTAAAAGTCTCTTGCAGACAGGGAAAAGTTTCAAGGGATCGGTTCTGAACGACAAGGGAGAGTTCTCGATCGAGAATGTAAACCTTGAATCCCCGTACGTTTTGCTGGAGGTCAACGGGTATTTCCGTAACGAGGTCACCGGCAATAAATCGAATGGTCCTGTGTTTATGAAGGCGCTCGCCGATATCAAAGGAGAGCCGCGGGTGAACATTAACTTGCTCACACACCTGGAATACGAGCGTGTGCAGGCGTTGATGGAACAGAAGGAACTTTCCATTGCGCAGGCGAAACGCGAGGCGGACCGTGAAATATTCGCTGCGTTCTACGACGATGGTGACTACGACAATGTAGAACATTTGAATATTTTCGGGAATGGCGAAGGTGACGCGGCGCTCTTGGCAATCAATGTCCTTCTGTTGGGGGATGATTCCGAAGCGGATTTTATGGAGCGGTTTGCGAAGCTGGGCGAAGACCTGGCCGCCGACGGTGTGTGGAACGATTCTCTGCTCAAGGCCGAGGTGGCTGACTTTGCTTGCGAGGTGAGCCTTGCGGGGCGTCTCTCGGAGATTCGCTCGAATATTGCGGCGTGGAAAATCGGTAATGTGCCTGCGTTTGAACCGTATGTGAATCGTTTCTGGGAAGACCTATACGGACTCGGGAAATGTGATGTCTCGAATGCGGGGCAAGGTAAAAAGGTTAAGTATGCGGCCAGTCGCTTTGACGGACTGGAATTCACCTGTGGCGAAGGGGGAACCTGGGTTGCGAATGTGGGTGGGCGCGCGGTTGGCTGTGACACTTGCCGTACCGTCAAGGATTCCCGCGATGGACATGTGTACCGTGTCGTTGATATCGGCGGCGTGAACTGGATGGGGGATGACCTCCGGTACGATAACGGCAGTATTGAGTGCTTCCGCGACGATTGCAAAAACGGCGGATTCCTTTATACGGGCGATTTCTTGAGTGTTTGCCCCGAGGGCTGGCGAGTGCCGACGCACAAGGATTTTTATCGTTTGTTGCAAAGTACTTCTGCGGATGGTTTCGCGGATTTGCTCGCGAAAGCAGGATGGAACGCGACCACGGGGGCGCTTGACGAAGATGCTCATTATTGGAGTTCCTCCTACAGGAACCTTTCGGCAACACCGGTTCTTATTTATGCCTATGAATGGTTGACCTTGAGCCGAAAGGATTCTCTTTCGGTCGGATTGTCCTTTGCTGATGCGTCGAGCTCGTATGAACAGTCGCTGATGACGCAGGGGGCTTTGGTGCGGTGTGTCGAGGATGTTCCTGATTCGAACCAAGCTGTTTCTCCCAATGATGTGGTTCAGGGAACCTTTGTAGATTCGCGCGATGAAAGGACCTATAGGACGATAACTCTTGAAAATCAGGTGTGGTTTGCGGAAAACCTGAATTATGATCTTGGCGACTCCGTAGAAACGTCTTGCCTGCATCGTGCTCTTTCTACGTTCTCCTGTAGCGGATACAATCCGGCTTGCTATGACACGACTTGCAATTTGGGCCGAGGATACACGTGGTCGGTTGCGAAGAATGTCTGTCCCGAAGGGTGGCGTCTGCCGGACCGTGCCGATGTGGAACTGTTGCTAGAATCGGTCGGAGGTGCTGCCGAGGCGACCCTCGTGCTGGGTTCCGGTTTCAGGGAAAGTACGGATGATTACGGGTTCTCTGTGCTCGGAACATCTTATGATTCGGGCAAGTACTATTCCTATGCGGTTGCGGCTGATTTCTGGACTGCCGATTCGACAAGCGATGGACCTGTACTTTGGTCTTTCGATGCGTATGACGCGTCTCTCGGGGAGGCCGATGGCGGAATATTCTCGCCGGTCCGTTGCATCAAGAACTAGCCAGGGCGTTACGGGGCTGGCGCTTGAAGCCCCGTTCGAGGGGGTGTTGTAGGACTCGGCGATTGCCTGGCCGCTAAGCGAACTGTAGAGGCCGAAGGCCGTAATGAGTTCGCGTGCGGAGCAGGCTGAGCCGAGGCCGAAGACAGGGGGATTCTTCCCCCACTAGCAAAAATTTGTTAGGAGGAGAAAAAAGACCCCGCTTTCGCAGGGTCTTTTTTAAGGGTGGGTGACCGGACTCGAACCGACAACATCCAGAATCACAATCTGGGACTCTAACCAATTGAGCTACACCCACCATGATTGTGAGCCAAATATAAAAAAGCCACCCCAAATTTCAAGGGTGGCATCCAAATTTTTACGAAAAATTCGAAATTTTAGTCGTTTTTGAGCTTCGACATGATGCGCAGGAAGTTTGCGCGCTTGAAGTCGTTGCGGTGTTCGTCGCAAAAACGGGGGTAGATGTACTGCTTCGGGAACACGCGGATGGTGAACGTCTCGTTGCAGCCTTCGAGGCAGCACTTGAAGGTGAGGTCCATCGACTCGGTGTAGTTGTGGCGGAAGATGATGTTCTTGGACTCGATGTTGTCCACGTCCTTCTTCTGCTTCTGGCGCTGCTTGATGTCGCGGTGCAATTCGCAGTACTTGGCGATCGGGTGGCCCCAGAATTCGCGGCCGCAGCCGGGTTCCTGACAGACTTTCAGCTTGATGCGCTTCTTCTTCTTGTACTTGGGTAATTGCATAAAAAACCTCGGGTTAAGTGTAAATATAGTAAATCAAGCTCTTTTTAAGGGGGAATGTTCCCATTTTTCGCGGTTCGTGCGTGTATAGAGGAGAGACTTTTGCCAAAACGGAGTTTTGTCTTATGGTGATACGCGAAAATACGAACTTGTGGATCCCCGTCTGGATCCTGCTTTGTTTTATGCTGTGGTGCGGTATCGTGGTGGTCGCAGGGCTTGTCCTGGGCGGCTGCGCTTACGGTTCCGATGGAGAGGAGGACCCGGAGCCCGTCCGCGTTACGGTCCTGAATGTAGGGCAGGGGCTTGCCGTGCTGCTTGAAAGGGATGGCCGCTATGCGTTGTACGATTCGGGCCCCGATTCGGTGGGGGTGGTGGATTCGCTGCTGGCTCGCGGCGTGGACTCGCTTTCATGGGTGCTCTTGAGCCATGGGCATCGAGATCATGCGGGTGGTTTTCTGGAAATGGGGGAGGCGCTTTCGACGGGGCCCCTGCATATTGGTCGCTTGCTGGTGGGGCCGGATACGTCGTCGGGGCTGGTGCCCGACAGTGTCCTGCATCTTGCGCGACGGTTCGCGATTCCTGTAGACACACTCGTCCGTGGTGATACGGTGTGGCTTGCCGATGGATTGAAGCTGGATGTCCTGTGGCCTCCCGAATATGGGCGGTTTGGTGAAAACGGGGCGAGTGTCGTGATGAAGGTGTCGCTGGAAGACGGCTCCGAAAGGCCTTCGCTGTTGTTGACGGGGGACCTGGATTCGGCGGGGGAGGGCCGCCTTCTGGAACTTTCGCCTAGTCTGTCTGCGGACTTGCTGCAGGTGGCGCACCATGGTTCAGCGGGAAGCAATACGCTTCGCTTCCTTTCGCGGGTGTCGCCGAAGTATGCGGTGATAGGAGTTGGCCAGAATAACCGCTACGGCCACCCGACCGCAGAAGTCCTCCAGAAGCTCCGCTATGTGACAGGGGATTCCGCAGCGGTTTTCCGCACGGACCTGCACGGGACAGTCTCTTTTGAAATGTGGCCTGGAATCGGGGTGGTGACGCCCTGAGTTCTATTCCCTGAAGCCTACGCGGACCTGGAAATGGCAACGGTTGGTGGTCGGGCTCTTTTCCATGTCGGCGTTCATCCCGAAGAATACGGCGTGGTGGTTCGTGTCCTTGAATCGGATGATGTTGATGTTGGCGCCGAGCGGTACCTGCTGTACAAAGTTCAGCTGGATGGAACGGATTCCGCGTTCCTTGAGTTCCTGCTTCGAAAGGCAGTCGATAATCCAGTCCACGTAGCGGCAGTGGTTCACGTGGTGGTTGATATCAAGGTCGCTGTTGCGGGCTTTTTCCGTATAAACTAATTGCGGTTCTTCGCCTATGGGCAGTACCTGGAGCATTTCGGGAAGGGCGCTCTTTTCGAGCTGCACCGGGAAGGGATAGGGGCTTCTGGACGGGTTCTCGGCGAATCCGGTTTTCAGGTTCACCAGGATCCACGACGAGGTGCCTTCGGCGAGGGCGCGGCCCTGGCTGTCGACAACGGCGTAGTCCTTGAGCACCACCTTGTCCTTGTAGATTTCCTTGATCCAGGTGGTGACCCCGAGTGTTTCCCCCATGAGCGGAGTGTGGTTGATTCTCACCTTCATGCGTGTGATGGCGGAGGTGTAGCCGGCCTTGATCATTTTCCACAGCCCGAAACCGTTCGCTTCGGCATCGGCGATGGCCGCTTCTTCCATAAACTGGAAGAGGCGCGAAAGCTTGAGTCTGCCGTGCTCGTCGCAATCCGAAAATCGGACCGTAAATTTGTGGTCTGTGATTTCGCTCATGTTTTAAACTCCGTGTGGTCTTTTTCGTCTTTTTAATTTATAAATTTATGGACATGGATACACCTTTTTTTCGCCCCAGTAACATACAGATTCCCGCTTTGAAGTCTTATAACGGTGAACTTCGCGTTCCCGGATCGAAAAGTATCACGAACCGCGTGCTTTTGGTGTCGGCCCTTGCCGAAGGAACGACCCGCCTGCATAACCTCCTGAAAAGCGACGACACCAGCTACATGGGCGAGGCCCTGAAGTCGCTGGGTGTACATGTGGAAATGTCCGAGGATTTTACCGAGGCCGTTATCGAAGGTAATGGCGCCCCGATCGATGCCCCGGCGGTCTTGCTGGAAGATGGCCGGTATTTCGCCGGCCTTTATCTGGGCAATGCGGGAACCGCGATGCGTTCTCTGTGCGCGGCGCTTGCGCTGGGAAGTGGCGTATTCCACTTGAGCGGCGAGGAACGCATGAAGGAGCGTCCGATCCGTGACCTGGTCGATGCTCTCCGTTCGCTTGGTGCCGATATCAGTTATCTGGAAACGGAAGGCTTTCCGCCGGTCTGCATCAATGCGCATGGCCTTAAGGGCGGATCCGTGTCGGTGCGCGGCAATATCTCGAGCCAGTATCTCACGGCGCTCCTGATATGTGCCCCGTACGCGGAATCTCCGTTGCATATCCATGTTGAAGGGGAATTGATTTCTGCTCCGTATATTCTGCTCACGCTCGACGTGATGAAACATTTCGGCATCGAGGTGAAGCATGCCGACCTGATGGATTTTTATGTGCCCAAGGGCGTCTACAAGACTCCGGGCGACTATATGGTCGAAGGTGATGCCAGCTCCGCGAGCTATCCGCTTGCCGCTGCTGCCATTGCCGGTGGAAAGGTGCGCGTCCTGGGAGTCGGTACGGATTGCCGTCAGGGCGATATCGCCTTTGTCGAAGTTCTTAAGAAAATGGGTGCCACGGTGACCATGGGGCCCGACTGGGTGGAATGTACGGGACCGCAGGGCAAGCTCAAGAGCCTCGGCGAGTTCAATGCCGTTGAAATTCCCGATGCAGCGATGACGGTTGCCGTGCTCGCCCTGTTTGCCGACGCCCCGATGACCATCAGCGGTATCGCAAGCTGGCGTGTCAAGGAAACCGACCGTATTGCGGCGATGGCAGCCGAACTCCGAAAGGTGGGGGCCGAGGTCCGCGAAACGACAGACTCCATCACGATTTATCCGCCGGGAAAGTTGCAGCCCGCGACGATCGAGACCTACAACGATCACCGTATGGCGATGTGCTTTAGCCTGGTCGCCCTGGGTGGCGTTTCCGTCAAGATTATGGATCCTGCCTGCATCAACAAGACATATCCGAAATATTTTGACGATTTCTTGAGAATTGCTAAATAAATTTGTTTATATTAGATATTTGAGAAGGAACTATGCTTAAACGGATTTACGGCATTGCGTTATTTGTGATGGTCCTGGCCTTGGCCGGGGTTGTCCCTGCATTTGCCGTTCCGGAACTTCGGGCAGCTTCTCCTCACCCGGATACGCTAGTCCTGTGGGTCATGGACCAGGATATCAACACGGGAACGGCCCTCCAGAAACTCATGCGGAAGTATACGCAGCGGAGTGGTGTTCCTGTCAAGATCCGTTTCCTGGACTGGGGCGCCGCTTTCGCCGAACTCAACAAGGTCCTTGCGACCGAGGCGGGATCGGGAACGGACTATCCCGACGTGTTACAGCTGGGGTCCACCTGGGTGCCGTATTTTGCCAAGGCGGGCTTGATTTCCCCGTTGACGGAAATGCTGGATGCTGTCGATACGAGCCGTTTCTACCCCGAAATGATGAAGGCTTCTCATATCGGTCGCGACACCGTTGTCTATTCGATTCCTTGGTTCCTGGATGTTCGCGGGTTCTTTGCCAATGAACGCGTCTGGTTGGAACTCGGATTGCACGATAGCGAAATTGAGACTTATCCACAGTTCTTTGGCGTGCTGCGCGCCATTGCCGAAGCCAAGGTGCAGAATAGGGCCGGAGGCCTGGTGGTTCCTTTCGAGTTCGGAGTCAAGGACGACTGGACCGGTTACCAGCAGATGTCTCCGTTCCTGTGGAATTTTGGGGGAGACTTTGTCGCCGAGACCGATAGCGGTTACCGTAGCGCCCTGGCAGATTCTTCGACGCTTGTTGGTCTTCGTCATTACCTGAAGTTGCTCCACGATAAGGATGTCTCTCCCCATAACCTTCATGAAAATTCCAGTTCGGCGGCAGATCGCTTCGTGCGCTCCGAGCAGCTGCTGATTTTCGGTACCCCCGAACTGATTCGCAAGATTGAATTTGATAGCGACAATGGCGGGCTTAAGGAAAGCCCGATTGCCAAGGACGGCTTGATATCCGTTTCGGCGCCTGGTGGTCCTGTCGGAAATTTCACTTTTGTCGGTGGCTCCCATCTGGTCTTGCCCAAGAACGGCAACCGCTCGAAACGCAAGTTGGCAAACGACCTTTTCCTTTTTATGGTTCGCGCCGACAATATCGACTACTATTCCAGACAGAGCGGCTTTATTCCGCCGGATGCAAGCCTTATCCGAATCTGGATGCAGGATCCCCGCTACAATCACCTGATCACGGGCCTGGAACAGAACGGCCGTAGTTGCCAGAACATTCCCGAGTGGAGTGAAATTGAAATGATGGTGAACTCGATGGTGAGTTCTATCGCAAGGAACATCGCGCAAGGCGATACCGATGTCCACGAAACTACGGCAAGGCTTGTCCTGCAAACGCACGAAAAAATCAATAGACTCTTTGGCCTCAAGGATGCTGACCGCGCTGCCGTTCGCAATCGAATCAAGAACGCTCTGATGCAGCCGGTCGAGGAAAAGAAATATGACAAGGGCCTCAGCTATGTGAGTGATGCGCCCAAGTTCAGCCCGCGCCTGATTGTGGTAGTCTCGCTGGGCGCCGTCGCTATCATTCTGCTCCTGATTTTCATGATTCGTTTCCGCAAGCGTTAGTATGCGAAAAATTTTAGTCTTTGTCTGTTTCCTTTCGGCTGTCGCTTTCGCAAATTTCAGGCTGGATTCCTTTCAGGTCTATGTGGATTCCATGGTGCCTGGTTCCCGCTATGGGCTTTCGATTCGCTCGGTAAAGTCGGGCGTTGAGCTGGGGAATATTCGCGGTGCCGAAAAGTTCACGCCGGCAAGTACGCTGAAGACCTTGACGACAGCGACGGCTCTCCATTATCTGCCGCTCGATTATGCTCCCAAGACCGAGGTGTCGCTGAACGGGAGTGTGCAGAAGAAAAAGTTTGTAGGTACGGTGAATGTACGTGGCGAGGGTGACCCTAATTTCTCGGGCCGCTATTACGCCGATCCGTTCCATGTCCTGAATGCAATGGCGGATTCAATCCATGCGCTCGGGATCGATACCGTGTCGGGTGTAATCTCCCTGGATTCCGCCTACTACAAGGGCCCCTGGCGTGCCGAACACTGGCGCAAGAATTTTTACGATGCCTGGTATGGCGCCGAAATCGCTCCGCTCGGTTTTAACGATAACTGCACCATGATTCGCTTCAAGCCGGGCGAAAAGGTGGGCGACACGGCTATCGCCGAAATTCTCCCGGATGTCGGTTACGTTGTCCTTAAAAACGAGATGCTGACCGTTCCTGGAAAGAAACGCAAGTGGACCTGGGCACTGGATTCCGCGAAACCTGAAATCACGATTGGCGGTGCTATCGGAATCGGCGTGGATTCCAGTCAGCTGGTGTTGCCGGTGCGTAATCCGATCGCCTACTTCAAGGCCGCCTTTATCCATGCCCTTAAGGAGCGCGGCGTGGAATTTGTTGAACGGCAGAATGTCCCGGCTGGCATCCAGATAAAGTCCTTTACCTATTCGGCGGCGCCGCTCCTCAGTATTCTTGACGAAATCAATCAGCGCAGCCAGAACATGCACGCCGAAACACTCTTCCGCAACTTGGGTGCACAGAAGGCGGGCGAGGGTAGTGTCGCGGGCGGCCGTGCGATGGAGATGAAGTTCCTCAAGGAAATCGGAATCGATACGGCTGATTTTGAAGTCTGGGACGGTTGCGGCCTTTCTCCGAAAAACAAGGTGAAGCCCTCGACCGAGACGGCGTTGCTTGCGACGATGGCGCGTCACCCCAAGGGAAAATTCTACATCAACAGCTTTGCAGGGCCTGGTCTTGGAACCGGTGGCAAGCGTATGCTCGACTTGCCGTATCCGTGGCTGACGCGCTTCAAGACGGGCTTTATCGGTGAGGTACACGGGCTGGTAGGTTACATCTACGCGCTGGACGGCGATACACTCGCGGTCGCGATGTACCTGAACGAGACGGGAAAGAATCCCGACGGTAGGCTCAAGGATGTCCTCGATACTCTCTGGACGCGTCTGGTGCTGCAGACCAACGACCATTACGCCTCGCTCATGAAGATGAAGCAGATGTGGCTCTCGGCGCAGAACGTGGCTGGACTGACGGCGCGTCTTGAATACTTTTCCCGCATGATGAAGGGGACGCCTTACCGCCTGGGCCCCATGGGCGAAAGCTACCTGGATTCCATCGAGAACAAGCCGATTGTCTATATGGATTCCGTGGACTGCGTGACTTACCTGGAACATGCGCTTGCGATGGCCCTTGCACCGAACGAGAACGCGATTGCCCCGCTGCTCCAGAGAATCCGCTACAAGGACGGCGTCATCGACTTTTTGCATCGTAAGCACTATCTGCTGGCTGACTGGGTGGGCGATGACAAGTTTGCCCGCCCGATGCCGATGAACGGCGACACGGTCGTGCAGCGCACGATGCCGAAGCAGGCCTTCTTCAAGGCGAAAAAGCTTAAGTATGACAGGCCCGATTCGCCGATAGACATCCGTTACCTGCCCTATGACCGCGCCATTGAAATGGCGTCGAAACCCTACGAAGGTCCCCTGATGGTGACGGGAATTGCCTTTATTGCGGCGAAGGAAGACCTCGATGCGACGCATACGGGATTTGTCGTGTTCCGCCAAGGAGAGCTTCCTATGCTTCGCCACGCCGCCTTCAAGAAACAGGTGCTGGAGCTTCCGCTGGTGGATTACCTGAAGGGCCGCAGCAAGGCAAAGGTCCCTGGCGTTGCGTTTTTTGAATTTGTAAAACAGTGATTCGTCATCGCGAACGTTGCGTGGCGATCTCTAGAGGCGTTTAATTTGCTAGTCCCCTAGGTCGAATGCCAGTATGGCGACGAGCTCGTGTTGCTCGGCATCGGCATGGTCTTCGCCTTTTTCGAACAGGGTCCATGCATCGGGCATCCAGCCGTAGGCGGCCATCGTGAGTTCCTGCCCCATAGCAATTTCTGCTTTCTCGACATCTTCCCAGCGGACTGGCCCGGCGGGAGCCTTGTAGTACCGCAGCATTCCGAGCGCTTCCATCGCTTCGGGATAGTTGTCTACCAGCTGGTAAACGCAGTCCTTGTAACTTTCGCCCTTAAGGCGGATGACGCGGTAGAGGCGCTTGCAGCCCAGGAACTTGGAAAGGTCGCCGTGATGGACATCAATCTTGGATCCTTGCCCGAAGAACGTCATAAGTTCGCGGAATATCTCGGAATCCTCCTCCATGAAGGGGGAGAGTTTCTTGATGAGGGCGTTGACTTCGCTTGCGACCATGACCTAATTATAGATAAAATGCGGGGGAGAAATAAGCGGCAGGAACGTTACAGCAGGTAGTCCATGCGGATGTTGCGCATGCTTTCGAACAGGTTCGCCTTGAGAGTGGAGTTTCCCTTGGTGATTTTCTTGCTGATTCGTTTGCGTATGGCGTTGGACATAGGGGCGGGTGTTAAAAAGGGGTTCGCTTGCGCGATACCCCGTTGTTAATTTATTTGTAATCCGATGCTTCCTTAGTCGGCGAGGCGGAGCGGCATCAGCAAGAAGCTGAAGCCCATGTCGTCGCCAACGGGCTCGATGATGCAGGCGCCGATCGGGGTGTTCATCTTGAGCACCACTTCTTCGCTCTTGCACATGCTGAGGATTTCGTAGAAGTAACGGCCGTCGAAACCGATGCTGAAGCTACCTTCGCCATTGTGTGTCACGGCGAGAGCTTCGCGCGTTTCACCGCCGACATCCGGGTCGGTCGCGGACAGTTCCATGTTGTTGCCGTCCATCTGGAAACGGATCTGGTGGGTACGCGGATTGGCCATCGGCAAGATGCAGTGGACCTTGTTCAAAAGTTCGGTCGTGTTGGCCTGTACGGTACGTTCGAAGTTCTGCGGAATCACGGCGCGGTAGTTCGGATACGGACCTTCGATCAGCTTCGAGATAATCTGCGTTGCGCCAATGCGGAACAGCACGTGCGTTTCGGTGGTGCAGATTTCGACGGAGTCTTCGTTCTTTGCGAGGCGGAGCACGAGCTGCAGCACCTTCGGGAGAACGATCACGCCGGATTCGAGGTTGGCGCCTTCCTGGTCGATGCTTGCGCGGCCCATACGGTGACCGTCGGTGGCGACCATGGAAATCTTTCCGTCCTTCGCTTCCATGAACACGCCGTTCAGGTTCTGGCGGGTGTTGTCGGTAGAGACGGCGAATGCTGTCTTTTCGACCAGGAATGCAAGTTCGCTTGCGGCGAGCGTGAGCGAGCTGCCTTCGACTTCGGGGAACGGTGGGAAGTCGCTGGCGTCGAAACTCGTGATGGATGCCTGGCCGCGTTCGCTCCACTTGATGCGGGTGAGGTGGTCCTGCACGTCCACGCTGATGGTGTCGATGCTCGGTTCCACGAGGGCCTTGATAAGGTCAGAGAACTTGCGGGCGTTAATCAGGGCTTCGCCATCGCGTTCGCCCATGACTTCGAGCTTAATCCTCACACCCAGGTTCAAGTCGGTGGCGCAAATTTCGAGGAAGTTGCCTTCCAGTCGCAGCGAATAGTCGTTGAGAATTTGCAGGGTCGATTTGTTGGGGATGGCGCTGATAGCAATCTGCAGCGCGTCCTGCAATACGGATTTCTTGATACTGAACTTCATTTATGCGCCTCTCTGGATAAGCATAGTTCCAACAAAGAAGATTACGGCAATAGCGCCAAGGACTGCGATGATTCTGGGGTCCAGTGCATTGGCCTTTTTAGGGGTAAATTGCTTTGCGTTCTGTTTTGCGCGTCTGCGGTCGCTACGGCTCATAGTTGATCTCCATTTTTATACGGATAAAAAACTAATTTTTTTACGGACAAAAGGAATGTGAACATGGCAGAAAAAACGCTAAATAAGATAAAAAATAAGGCTTTGAATTTAGCTTCGACGGCCCTTTTACGGGTGGAACTTGCAAATGAGGAATCCAAGCTCAAAAAGCGTTTTATGGCGCTGGGCCAGAAACTGCACGGGGCCGTCCGCGACGACCTGCTGGAGACCATCAAGGACGATCCGTCCGTGGTGGAACTGCTGGGTGCCATCGAAGAAGAAAAGCGCCTTATCGAATCCTTGCGCAAGCGTATAGACAACCCCGGGTCCGAAAGTGAAGAAGCTTGAGGTCCATGTATTCCCGAGCAAGACGGCTTCGGGTAAAAGCTATATCTTCTCCTTCTGGGGAGCTATCATCGCCGTAGTGGTCGTAGTGGCCGCTGTGCTTGGCTTTGTCCTTTTCTCCCCGGTTCAGATTTTAGACAACATAACGAGCGGAAACGTGACGAACGTCTACCGTCAGAATGCCGCCATCAAAAAGGAACTCAAGGAAATCCGCGCCTCGGTGGACTCCTCGATCTTGCGCGCCGAGGAAACGCGCGTGCTCCGCGACAGTACCCTGAAGGTGGGCGGTCTCGGCTTTATGCTGGATGGCTCTGCCCTCGACGATTCTCTGTTGCAGAAGCGCAAGAGCGTAAACGAAGTGGAAGCTTCCTTTAAAAAGTTGTTGGCCGCCCTCGAAAAGGATTCTGTTACCGCCGAAAAGATTCCGGTGCTGCACCCGATGAAGAACGGCCATGCCGTCAAGAAACGCTTTGAGATTGTCTACGACCCGTTTACCGACAGCGAACTTCCGCATCGCGGAATTGACTACGTGGCCGCCGAAGGCGATACAGTATATGCAACGGGTGCGGGTACCGTTATCGAGGTTCGCAAGCATCGTGGGTTCGGCCTTTCGGTCAAGGTGGACCATGGTCACGATGTGCGTACCTTCTATGCCCATCTGGGCAAGAACCTGGTTAACCAGGGACAGACGGTTCACCGTGGGCAACCCATCGCCCTGATTGGCGAGAGTGGGACGCAGTCAAGTATTGGACTCCATTACGAAATCCGCATTGACGGCATCTCGGTGAACCCTGAAAGTTTCTACCTGACGAAGTAAAAATTATTCGACAGTCAGGATGTCGCAGAAACCGGTCACTTCGAAAATTTCCTTGATTTCGGAGCTTGCGTTTTTCACGACCATGGAACCCTGCTTGTTCATCACCTTCTGGGCCATGAGCAAGATACGGAGACCGGCAGAAGAAATGTAGTCGAGCTTCTTGAAGTCGAATACGAGCGACTTCACGCCGTCGAGCTTGCCCTGGATTTCGGCGTCGAGCTGCGGTGCGGTCAGGGTGTCAAGGCGACCTTCCAGAGCGATTGTCAACTTATCATTTTCGGTGGTCTTGTTAATCTGCATATTTTTCCTCTTCTTTTAAATTAAAATTTTTACAGGGTCTTGGTGATGGCGAGCTCATTGTTCTCGCCGTTTCTGCGGTAGCATACGCTGTCCATCGTCTTTTTCACGATGAAGATGCCGAGACCGCCGATTTCGCGCTCTTCGGCAGGGAGCGTCACGTCGGGGTCCGCCTGCTTGATCGGGTCGTAGGGCTTGCCGTTATCGATAAAGGTGAGCCTTGCCGTCAGTGTCGCCTTGCGGACTTCGACAATCAGGGTGACCTTGGTTGCACCCGAGAACTTGACGATGTTGCTGTAGATTTCGTCGATGGCGATGTTGATCTGCATCTGCGATTTCAAGGAACCTTCCATCGGCGCAAGGATTCCTTCGACGAATGCGGTCAGTATATCTTGGTTTTCCGGGATGACGTCCACGATTTTTTCGTAGCGGTCCCAAGCATCTTGCATTTGCACTTTCTTTGCTCCATCCATTGGTGTAAGGATGCCTTCGACAAACGACTTCAGTTCACCCTTGTTGTCATCGGCAACGTCAATGGTCTTCTCGTAACGTTCCCAGACGGGTTCGTCGATACCGTTGAACTTGATGGCTAGCATGGTGATGTCGTCGAATTGCGGGGCATCTTGTACAAAGTTGTCTATTTCCTTCTTGACGAGGGTGCAGGTGTCGGCGGTGCTTCGCTCGCCACCCATTTTCAGTGTCGCGAGGAGCCTGTTGTCGCCGAAAAGGACATTGTTGCTGTTGGTCGCCTCGGTCACGCCGTCGGTGTAAAGGAACAGGGTGTCGCCTTGTTTGAGATCGTATGTCTGCGGCTTGTAGATGGTTTCTTCCATGGCGGCCATGACAAGTCCGGCCTTGCTCTTGATAAACTCGACGGAACCGTCGCTGTGGCGGATGGCGGGCGGGTTGTGGCCTGCCGATGCAAAATCGATATGTCCCGTGCGCAGGTCGATAATGCCTGCCCAGACCGTAACGAACATGTTCAGCTTGTTGCGCTTTGCGAGGGCGAAGTTGGTCCTGTTGAACGCATCGACGATGGACTTCAGGTTCTTGGTTGTGGTGCGCAGGATGATTCGTGCCACCATCATGAACAGGGCCGCGGCGACTCCCTTTCCGGACACGTCGCCAATGACAACGCAAAGGTGGTCGTTGTCGATCTTGAAGAAGTCGTAGAAGTCTCCGCCGACTTCCTTGGCGGGTAGCAGGAACGGAGCCAGTTCGTGGCGGTCGTCATCGGAATTTTCGTCATGTTCGCTGCCGGGGAGCATCGAAAGCTGAATGTTGCGGGCAAGGTCCAGTTCGCGCTCGATGCGCTTCATGTCCTTCTGCCTTTCGATGTGGTCCTTGAGTTCGGTCAGCATGTTCGAGAATGCGCCCGCAAATTCGGAAATCTCGTCGCGTCCCGTTATTTGCGGGATGGTCACGTTGAAGTTTCCGCGGCCGAGTTTGCGAGCGGCTATCGCAAGTTCCTTGAGGGGCTTGGCGACTCGGAAAGAAATCAGCAGGATAATGATGAGGATGATAATGTAACCGCCAATGGCAAGTACCAGGAACAGCTTGCGCATGGAGCTCTGGTCCTTCAGGTATTTCTCGATGGGCCACACGACCATGAAGGTCCAGTTGTTTGCCTTGATGGTGGTGTAGTAAATGGCGGATTCTTCGCCTCCGGCGACGGTGCCCAGGAATAGGCCGCTGCTGTCTTGGGTTTGACGATCGAAGTCAACTTGGCTGTTGCCGCGGATTTCTTTTACGACGATTTCGCGGTTCCTTTTCCCTTGGGCGATGCTTTTGGGATAGGCGACGGCGACATTCTTGGCTGAAGTGATAATGGCGTAACCCGAGTTCGAAACAGGAATGCTTGATATTTCGTCTTTCAGAAAGTCGATGGACATGTCAATCGCAAGGACGCCTGCGAGGACTTCTTCGCCATTCTTGTTCTTCTGGAAAATGGGGACTGTGTAAACGGCAATCGGTTCGGGAACGAATTCGCCAATAAATGGCTCCTGCCAGCGGCTGGTCTTGCCGTCCCTTGTACTGTAGTACCATTCCTTGTCGTCGTAGTGTCCGCCGGTAATGAGCTTGATTTCATTGTCGACATAGCGGGCGAGTCGCATGAATTCGCCTTTGGGAGTTTCAGGCCCCATTCCAGGTTCGTATGCGAGTACTACAGCCACGATTTGGGGAACCAAATTTCGCGCGTTTGTCAGGGATTGTAGCAGGAAGGTGTCTAGTTCCGCCTTGGTCATCTTGCGTTTGCCGAGGGTGGTCGCAACCTCGTCGCCGACAAGCTTGCCCGCGTTGAACAGTTTGTCGATGTAGTTCACGTTTGCGCGGCTTGTTTCTTCACCGTTTTCTACGGTCATTTTGTTCAGCATGTCCTGAGTCTTGTAACTCATGATGCCAAAAATTAAACCGAAGACGACCGTGATGGCCGCTAAAATCATCATGGACTGTTTGAAGGCAAGTCCCCTGAAATTAAAACCCATAAAACACCTTCTTACTGTTTATGGATAAAATATATGTAAAAAAAAGGTAAATGTCGGCAACGGCGCGAAATTTACCCCTAAAAAGGTTAAAATTCGAGCCAGCCTGTTTCAAGCGCCGTAACGGGAACGATGCGCTTGCCGCGGGGCGAAACTGCCACGGCCATGCCGGACAAGAAGTTCATCCAGCGCTGGGGAGTGAATTTCATCCCGCAGAAGTGGGTCAGGCACGGCACCACCCAGGCGTCGTGTGTCGCAAAGATGTTGAAGCGGCAAGTTCCCTTTTCAAGCATCATCGCAAGCATCTCTTCGGAACGGGCAGGCAACGGAGCAAACGCTTCTTTTTCACCATGCGGATTACCAGCGGCCTCATTTTTCAGCCATTCGCAAATGCCTTCGTAAAATCCGGCGCGCAATACCTTGGTGTATTCATTGTAATCTTGAACAAAGTATTCCGCCAAGCAATCGAGCTTCTCGATATGCGGATTTTCAACGCCGCGACCCTTACCTATAAATTCGGCGGTTTCCACACAGCGACCTACCGGGCTCGAAAAGAAGCAGATGTCGCCTTCGGCTGGAATGCACTTTCCAAGCGACTGCGCCTGCTCGCGGCCACGGTCCGTAAGGCCTACATGCGCACCGAAGTCAGGGTCGTCGGGTGTAATGTGGTTACGTTCACCGTGACGCACCAACAGAAATACGCGTTCATCAGGCGTAAGGGACGCAAAGAATGTGGATGCTTGAATGAACATAGATTGTCAAACTCCAATCATTCCAGAAACGGGGATCCAGATTGCATGTGCGATCGCAAAGCTCAAGATGCCGAGCAGGAACCCGCAAATAATATCCGTCAGCCAATGTACTCCGAAGTAAACTCGCAGGAGTCCCCATGTGAGCGGCAGGAGCATCATAACCCAGCCGTACTGCGGCACTGCATAAAAAACGGCCGATGCCACTGCCAGGTTGTTCATCGTGTGTCCCGATGGAAAGCTGTACTTGTCAAGCGGCGGAACCTCCGCCTTGATCTGCGGATTGGCCGCAAAGGGTCTCGGGCGCTTTGTGCTAAGCTTTACGCCCTCATACAGGCCAAGCGATACCACCACCGCCACCAAAGCCTGAGCCAAAATCGGCCAAAAGGCAGACCAGCCCAAATGCAAAAAAAGAACCAGTGCAAAAACGCCCCAAATGTAGCCGTCACCCAGGCGTACATAAAACTTGAGGAACTTGATCACCTTCGGCGAAAAATGTCGATTGGTCCAGTAGACCGAAACTCGGTTGTCAAATGCTGCAATTTTCTTGAACATCGGGGTAAATGTAGATTTTTCGATCGGCAGCGCCACGCCAAAATTCCTATTTTATTAGCCGTTAAAACTAAAAAGGAAACTACAATGCGCGTACTCGTACTTAACTGCGGCAGCTCTTCGGTGAAGTTTGCTGTCATCGACACCCAGACCAAGGATTCCATCTCAAGCGGCCTCGTCGAAAATATCGGCGTTAACGGCCACGTCAAGGCAAAGGGCCCGGCAGGCAACATCGACTTCAATTTCGATTGCCCCACTCACGCCGAAGCCGTCGCCGAAGTCCAGAAGTTCCTCGCCGAACAGAAGCTCATCGAATCCATCGAAGCTATCGGCCACCGCGTGGTGCACGGCGGTAAGTACATCAAGAGCGAACGCGTCACGCAGGAAGTCATCGACTACATCCGTAGCATCACGTTGTTTGCCCCGCTGCATGAACCGGCTCACGCCACCGGTATGGAATGCGCCACCAAGTTCTTCCCGACGCTCCCGCAGGTCGCCGTGTTCGACACCGCTTTCCACCAGACCATGCCGCGCAAGGCCTACCTCTACGGCATCCCCTACAAGTTCTACGAAGAAGACGGCATCCGCCGTTACGGCGCCCACGGCACCAGCCACCGTTTCGTGACTGCCGAAGCTTGCCGTATCCTTGGCAAGAAGCCCGAAGAAACCTGCCTCATTACCGCTCACCTCGGTAACGGTTCCAGTTGCTCCGCCATTTTGAACGGCCAGTGCGCCGATACCACCATGGGCTTCACCCCGCTCGAGGGCCTCATCATGGGCACCCGCTCCGGCTCCCTTGACCCGGCCATCCTCTTCTTCATCAGCAAGAAGTACGGTTACGATATCGACCGTCTCGACAAGCTTGTAAACAAGGAATCTGGCCTTCTCGGCCTCTCCGGTCTTTCTAACGACATGCGCACCTTGACGCAGGCCGCAAGCGAAGGCCACGTGGGCGCCCAGATTGCTCTCGAAACATTCGCCTACAGGCTCACCCGTGAAATCGGCGGCATCGCCATGGCTCTCCCGCGCATCGACGCCCTCGTGTTCACTGGCGGCATTGGCGAAAACAGCAAGCTCGTCCGCAAGATGGCGATGGACAACCTCAAGATTCTCGGCTACCAGATCGATGAAGCCCGCAACGAAAAGAACGGCAAGGAATCTGGCCACATCATCAGTAAGGACGGTACCCCGACCGCCATGGTCGTCGCTACCAACGAAGAACTGCTGATCGCCCTTGACACCGAAGCACTGGTAAAATAATTCTGAATTTGGAGTTCGGAATTCAGATTTGATTTCCGAACTGATTTTTCAATATTTATAAATTAAATGCTCCGCTTTAGCGGAGCATTCTTTGTTAATCCTGAATTTTTAATTCCGAATTCTGACTTCTGAAATCTGAACTATTTAATCGTCCAGGTCTGCTTGTTCACCTGCAGAATCTTTCTTCCCTGCACTTGGGCGGCGGCGTTACGCACATCCGCTTCGCTCACCGGGAGCTTCGCCTGCCACATCACGCGACCCTGCATGTCGAACAGGGCGACCGTGCCGCGGTTTGCGACGATGGCGCTCTGCCAGTTCATCTTCGGAGAGGCAATCACAGGAGCAAGCGATGCAGGAGCTTCCTTGGCGATCACGAGCAGCTTGAACGTGCCGGAGAATTCGGCGTCGCTAACCGTGATGGAGAAGGGGAACATGGTACCCGGGGCAATCACGGAGTCCTTGTCGCTTACGATCGAAACGACGCCATTTTCCACGGACCAGGTGACCAGGGTGGAATTCTTGATGGGTTCCACCTTGAAGGTCAGGGAATCTCCGTCAGGATCGGTGACGTTGCTGCTCAATTCGTACTTGAGGTTCCAGGTTTCACCAATGCCTGCATACAGGGTATCGATAGACTTTGCGATGGTCGGGCGGTCATTCGAGCAGGCGATGACGGCCGGGACAACCATTTCTCCAGTGGCGCCCTGGGAGTCCTTGGCGACAATGATGAGCTCGGCGTTGCCGCAGGCGTTCTTGACCGCCTTGACCTGGATGGCGCCCGTCGAGGCAATCACGGACGGGGCGAGCAGGCTGTCGTCGCTGCGGGCCGAGAAGGTCAGCTTGGTGGCGTCGTCTGTATCATCGGTAAACCAGGTTTGCATTTCCTTCTTCAGGAAGGTCACCGCACCGCCAAAGTCTTCCGTGAGTGTCGTGAGTCGCTTGATTGTGTCGGCGACACCGGCAATGGCCTGCGGCGGCTGGTTCTTGTGTCCAACAGTGAGGACGACCGTTGCAGGTTCCGAAGTGTCGCCTTCTGCATTCACCACGATGTAGATGAACGAATCGAGACCTTCGTAATGTCCTGCATCGTAGGTGAACGAGCCGTCTTCGGCAAGCGTCACGGTACCTTCAGCCGCATCTTCTACGAGATAGGCGGTGAGAGTGGACTTTGCGTTGTCGGGGTTCAGGTCGTTCTTCAGCACGCCGGGCTTTGCAATCTTGTTCAGGGAATCCTGTACGACCTTGTAGCTGTCGTTGGTTGCGACAGGCAGGTCTTTTACTTCAAGTACGTTCACGAAGAAGTTGACGCCCACGGAATCCTTGCCGGACTTGGCCCAGAAGGTCAGCTTTGCAAGTCCGTTTGCATTGGCAATCGGGGTGAACAGAATATAGTGGGAACCGGCGGCGTGGCTGTACTCGGCCTTTACGATTCCGCTGGAGGTCACACCGTAGGTTACAGATTCAAGACCGTCGGGATCGTCGACGACGAATGCGGTTGCGGGAATTTCAAAGGCGTCCGTTGCATCCGGATCGAAATCTTCGTCAAGCTGGAGGGTGTCCTTGAAAAGGTCGGCATCGACGCTCACCAGAACCATCGGATCGTTGACGGCGGTCACGTTGATGGTTACCGTTGCCGGCTCGCTTACATTTTCAGTGGCGTCGGTGACGGTATAAGTGAAGACGTCCGTTCCGTAGAAGTCCGGGTTGGGTGTGTAGGTGAAGCCTCCGTTCAGGTTGCCAGCGGAATTCGTTTCCATTACGAGCGTTCCGTTCTCCGGTTCGGTAACGACGGTAATCGTCAGCGGAGACAGGGCGCTCGGGTCATCAACATCGTAGTCGTTTTTCAGGATGCCAGGGACCTTGACCTTGAGTACGGAGTCTTCCTTGACGGTGTAGGAGTCGTTCACGGCGACCGGGGCATTATCCCTGTCCACAACTGTTACCGTGAGTGTGTACGAGACGGGGTCGTTTTCTCCATCGTCTGCTTGTAGGACGACCGTTGCTGTGCCATCCGTATTGGCGGCAGCCACCATGTAGATGTGGTCGGTCTGCTCATAGGAGGTCTTCGAATTGACGAACGAGGCGTTTGTCTTGCCGCTCGTAATCAGGGCGGTTACGACAGCATCGCCGTCCTCGTCGCTGAAAATCGTGGAGAGGTCGATATCCAGGGTATCGCCTTCGTTCAAGGTAGCGGTACCCGTTTCTTTTCCTACGAGGACAGGAGGCTTGGTCTCGCACTTGTCACCGAGGATGATGCTTGCGATTTCGACTGTGTTCGTGTTGAGGGTCGTAGTCGCATGGGTGTTCTTGAAACCGAACTGGACACCGGTCTGCTTGGTAATGTTCCAGGCGACCGTCGTCGTGGATTTCCAACCCTGCTTTAGGTCGGCAAAGGCGATGTACTGCTTCTTGAAACCGCTGGATGCCTTCAGTTCCGAGCCGAAGTAGTTGTCATCGGTAATGGTGGACTGCTTGAAGTCCACGCGGAAAGGAGCCGTGGACCTGTAGGTCAGGCACATGCCCTTGTAACCGGAAAGCGAAACAGGAACATCCTTATAGGCGGCGTTCTGTTCCCATGCGAAACCGAAACCTGCTCCGTTGCTTGCGCTGCCTGCTTTGGCCACCATGTCGGCAACCTTGACGTTCTCCGCAGTCGTAGTTGTGTCAAACGAAGCCCCGGTGCCGTAGCTGTAGGCGTACCAGTAGGCGGGAGCCTTTTCGCCATCGCCTTCAGGTCCCCAAACCGTTGTAGAAGCCGCGAAGGCGGAACTTGCCAGGATGCCCAAGGCACCCATATATGAAACCATTTTTCTCATCATAATAGACCTCTTATGATTTCCCATTAATATCCATCCTTCTAAATGTAATATAAGAATATGAATCTTGCAACTTGGAATATTGCAAAAACGAATGTCTTCAACCCGCGATGTAAACAAATTTAAACAATATGACGAATATAGCTTTTTTTGAAGGGTGCTTCCTTTACCCTAGCGAGTCGAGTTCCTCGTAGCGTTCGTAGGCTTTTTCGAGTTCGGCTTCGCGGTCGGCGATTTCCTTCTGGAGTTCCACGATGCGTGCGGCGTTCGTGAACACTTCGGGTTTTGAAAGTTCTGTCTGGCGTTCCGAAATTTCCGCTTCGAGTTTTTCGATTTTCTCGGGGAGGGCGGCGTATTCGCGTTCCTCGTTGTAGCTGCGCTTTTTCTTTTTCGGAGGAGCGCCGGCAGACCCCGCAGGGGCCTGCGCCGCCGAAACCGCTGAAGAATTCTGCGCAGACCTCGCCGCTTTTTCCGCTTCTTTTTCGGCGGCAATACGCGCGGCGTTTGCGGCTTCCTTGTCGCGGACTTTTTTCTTCGCTTCGTAGTCGCTGTAGCCGCCTACCGATTCGAAAACGTTGCCGCCATCTTCGATGGCTAAAATACTTGTGGCGACGGAATCGAGGAAGGCGCGGTCGTGACTTACGGTAAGCACCGTTCCCTTGTAATCCGCAAGGAGTTCGGCGAGCAGGTCAAGCGTTTCCATGTCGAGGTCGTTCGTCGGTTCATCGAGAACGAGAACGTTACTCGGGTGGCTAAAGAGGCAAGCCAGTAGCAGGCGGTTGCGTTCACCGCCGCTAAGCGCACTGATGGGGCCGCGGGCGCGGTCCGCCGAGAAAAGGAAGTCTTGCAGATAACTTAATACGTGGCGCTTCACGCCATTTAACATCACGTACTGCTGGCCATCGGCGATGTTTTCCACCAGCGACTTGTCTTCGCGGAGCCTTGTACGCATCTGGTCGAAATAGGCAATTTGCAGGTTCGTGCCGAGGCGTACTTCGCCGGTGTCGGGCTTGAGTTCGCCTAAAATCAGGCGCAAGAGTGTCGTCTTTCCAGAACCGTTCGGCCCTACGATTCCGATGCGGTCGCCGCGGGAAACTTCGGTCGAAAGTCCGCTGATGAGAGGCGCACCGTCGTAGGAGTAGCTGACGTTGGTGAGTCTTGCTACCAGGCGCCCCGAACGGTCGGCCTCGGTAATCTGCATATTCACGTTGCCCGTTCGGGTGCGGCGCGCCGCACGCTCCTCGCGCATTTTAATGAGCGCCCGCACGCGGCCCTCGTTCCGGGTCCGCCGCGCCTGGATTCCCTTGCGAATCCAGACTTCTTCTTCGGCGAGGCGTTTATCGAAAAGCGCGTTCGCCTTGTCCTCTTCGGCAAGCGCCTGGTCGCGGAACTGTACGAACTTGTCGTACGGGAAATCCCAGCAGCGTACACGGCCGCGGTCCAAATCAAAGATGCGGTTCGCCACTCGGCGTACAAAGGTGCGGTCGTGGCTTACGAACAAAAGTGCGCAGTTCAGTCGCGTCACGATTCCTTCGAGCCACTGGATCGCGGGAATGTCCAGGTGGTTCGTGGGTTCGTCGAGCAGCAACAGGTCTGGATCCTGCGCAAGGGCACGTGCAAAAAGGGTGCGGCGTTTCTGTCCGCCACTCAAGCTGTCGTATAAAGCCTCGGGATCGATTCCCGTCTTTCCTAGAATTGCCTCGGCGTGGGTGTCGCGCGATGCGTCGTCGCCAATCTTCCATGCGGCAGAATTGCCGACGGAAACGGTGCCCATCACCACGTCGCGAACCGTCCCATCGATGTGTGCGGGAATCTCCTGGATCATGCGCGAAATGCGAAGCCCCGTCTTTTTCACGATGTCGCCCGACTGCGCCTCGGTCTCGCCCGAAAGCACCCGTAAAAGGGTGCTCTTGCCGCAACCGTTGCGGCCGACCAGACAAATCCGGTCGCCTGCCTCGATGTCGAAGCTCACGTTATCCAGCAGCGGGGCGTTTGCCCCTATTCGCAACAACAGGTTCTGGGCAGAAAGAATAGGCATGTCACAAATTTAGAATTATTGACGGGCATTTTTTTGGTCCGCTTTCCCCGATTTTTTGTTATAATTAAAAGTATGAAAACCTTTTCGCTGTCGAATCGTTTGGCTGTCGTTCTTCTTGCAGGGGCCCTTGCATCCCCTCTCGCTTTTGCGCAGGGTGTTTTTGAAGGCTCCGGCGAAGTGAGTGACCCGAACTGCGTGGGCGACGGTTGCGGCTATATCCCTGCCGACCAGGCCTCACAGGGGAGCGCTGAACAAGGCTATTCTTACGGCGAAAATTCGGAAGTGGCCTCCGCCGATTCTGCATCTGGCGAGCAGGTTCCCGCCGATAGCGCCGTTTCCGACAGTACCCTTGCCGATTCCGCCAAGGTGGCGACGATGAATATCGACGAGGAAGACGACGATACTCCCCACTATATTACCGAAAATGCGGCGGAATACCGCGCCCGCAAAGAGGGCTTTTCGAGAGGAGTGCAGTTCGGCGTCCGTGTCTCGGGGGGAGCAAACAAGAGCTTTGGACAAAAATCCGGTGATTGGAATTTCGGGCCGGAATTCGGGGCAGGCCTTATGGCGCGGCTTCCGCTCGGCGAAATCTTTGGGGTGGCGACCGAACTGAATTACAGCTACCGCAACTACAGTTACGAAAGCGAATCCGATTACGGCGAATACGAGGCGACCATCAAGGAAATGCTGTTCGAGATTCCTGTCATGGGACAGTTCGTCGTTGACGAGGACGGCCTCTTCTTTGCCCTGGGCGTGAACCTCGGACTCAAGATGAGCGGTGAATCCGAATTCAAGCAGACCATTACTGCCGAGGGCCACAAGTCGAAGGATAAGCGTAGCAATACGATTCCGACGGTCGGTGTCGAGATTGGCGGGCTTGCCGATATCGGTTATGTGGTGAACCGTTGGCTGGTTCTGGATGTCAGGGTCGTGCAGAACTTCACGAACCTGCTGGACTTGGACCTGATTGCGGAATCGACCCTAATGCATTCAAAACTTTACACGATGCATGTCTCGCTTGGGGCGACGTTGCTGCTCTAGCATGGTCTAAAAGGTCTTCCCCTTAAAGTAAAAAAAAATTTCTGCACTCTTTTGGCCCGCTGAAATTATTTTTTAGGCGGGCTTTACATATTCATTTATTATTATTGAATTATGGATTTTAAGAGATTGAGTGTGATTCTTGCCACGGCGTTTGTGCTTTCCGTACCCGTCATGGCTCAAGACGATGCTTCCGATGACGAGGGGTGGGCTACCGCGCCTTCCGCCGAGAGTTCCTCGGGGGACGATGCTCCTGCTTACGATGGCTCTACCGATAGTGAGTTTGCGAACGACGAGGAATATGCCAGTGCGTATGCCCGCTACAAGGCGGAGACCACAAAGAAGTCGGAAATCAACCGTATGCGTAACGAGGGCTTTGCCCGTGCCGTGATGCTCGGTGTCCGTGCGCAGGTCGGTACCAACACGTTCTTTGGCGAAAATTCCGATGGCTGGAAGATGGGCTTCCAGGCGGGTGGTGGCTTGATGCTCAAGATGAACTTCATGCTGAAGGACTTGAGCCTTGTTCCGGAACTCACCTTCAACTACCGTCACTACGTCTATGAAAAGGATATGGACATCTACACGAATACGGGTAGCATCGACATATTCATTTTTGATATTCCGATTATTTTCCGCTACACGTTCGAAGACTACAATTTCTATGTCGGCCTGGGTCTGAATATGGGTCTCAAGCTCAACGGAACGTCCGAGTTCAAGAACGGTGCCGCGACGGAATCCCAGGACAACACCATTTCCACTTCCGGTATGGAAGTGGGTGGTGCCTTTGATCTCGGTTATATGCTTACCCGTTGGGTCCACGTGAATATCCGCGTGGTGCAGTGTTTCACGAGCCTTTCGAACAAGTCGCTTATGCGCGAAGACATCTTCTTGGAATCTTCACTCAATACGTTCTACACGACCGTTGGCGTAAGCTTCCTTTTCTGACCGGACTGGCTAAATTCTCCAGAATCCTTGCTCTGGAGCCAGTCCTCTCGCCAACACGACACGCTTGCGCTGTGTCGCTTATGGCTCACGGTCCAACCGCTCGCGCCCAATCACACGAAGTTCGTCCCCCGAGGCTCGCCTTTTTGTTACCCTAGCCGTCCCTCAGGAACGTCGTTCCACTATTTACTTATTTCTTCTAGCCTGCTGGATTTCGCGTTCGATCAGGCGCTTCTCGACAGCGAAGAAGTCTTCGTTCTTCTGGATGGCATTTTCGTAGACGATGTTCGCGAGTTCGGGTTCGCCTGCGAGGAGCGCGATCACGATGCAGTTCCGCAGGAAAATGTCGCCCATGTCGTTCATCTCGTAACGGTCGAAGAAGTCCGCGATGAGGAGCGCCGCCTGCTTGTACACGCCTTGGCGTGCCGCGTCCATGATGTTGAATTCGTCGGCAAAGCTGCGGGGGAGCGCGCCTGCGTTCACGGCCTCGCTCACCTTGATATAGACTTCGTCGGAATCCCGCGCTTCCATCGGGACTGCGCGTATCCATTCGATGTAGTTCTCGCGGAATTTCTGGTAGCCGATAGATGCTTCAAGTGCGGCTAGACGCGGGTCTTCCGGCTGTATGCTGTCTGCGGTAGCGGAATCGGCAACGAGGGAATCCGCTGTCGTCTTTGCGGCGATGAGCTCGTCTACATAGGTCAGCAGGGCTGTCTTCTTGAATTCATCCTTCGGCTCGGCAAGCATTGCCTTCACGCGTGCAGGGCGACGGAGTGCGTAGTCTTCAGGATCTAGGTACTGTTGCCAGCAGACTTCGCAGCTGTCGAACACATTCACGATGTGCGCCTCGGAATGCACGAAGCGCGCCTCTTCGGCCTTGTTGTCCACGATCGGGATAAAGAGGCTGTTCGGCTTTACGCCGTCGAGCAGCGACTTGACCATCTTGTTCGTGAAGAGGAAGTTCCTTTCGCCGAAGAATTCCGGGTCGCGGTGGATGCGGTTGAATTCCGCCACTAGGGCCGTATCGGTAGAGAAGCGCCCGATGCCCTTCTGCAATACTGGCTGGTCGCTTGCAATCATGATGATGTCGGGCTCGTCGGTAGACTTATAGAGGCTTACGTACGGGAATACCGTATCGAGTGCCTTCAGAATGTTCAGGAACATCAGGTCATTAAATTCGTAGGTCTGAATCCACTGCACCCAAAGGGCGCCTGGCTTCATGTAGCGACGCATCTTGGCGTAGAACTCGTGTGCGAAAAGTCCTGCCACACCGCTCACCCACGGGTTACTGGGCACGCTGATAATCATGTCGTATTGGCGGCGGTTCGTATGGAAGAACGTCGTCGCGTCATCGATGAAAATGTGAATGCGCGGATCGTCGTAGCCACGGTAGTTCCACGGGTAGAATCCCTTCGCCAAATCCATCATTGCCTGCTCAATTTCCACGCAGTCGAAATCCTTGAGCAGGGGGTCGGCGAGTAGGTAATGTGCACCCATGCCGCTACCGAAGCCGACCATGGCAGCGTCGTACGGTTCCGTCTTTATGGCCATCGGCATAAAGGCGGTTGCGGCCTGCGTAAGCTCATCGCTTGAAATCGGGGACTTACGGTCCTTGCTCATGCTCGCGTCGGCCTTGCCGTTTGTCTTTACGTAGTAATGCACCGGCGATTCATGGAAACTGATCGTTGCCGTCTTTCCGTCAATTACCTGGATCTTTTCGTTGGGGTGCATGTTCTTGTAGCTGCGGAACACGCCCGAGGTAATCAGCGACGGATCGAATTTCACGAAGATGGCGGGCATAATCATGACGCACACCATGATATAGAACATCACGCTGTAACGGAAGCGCTTGCGATAAATCACCAGCAGGATAAAGCCAATCGCGAAGTCAAGCAAGGCTGCCGTCACGAGTGCGCCCTTGAGCTGCAGGATTGGCAACAGCAAAAGTCCGCCGCCTGCCGAACCGATAATGGAACCGAGCGTGTTCCAGCCGTAGACCTTGCCAATCGGGGCTTCGCTCTTGAAGGCGCGTGTCAGGATCAAGGTGATCAGCGGAAGCGTCATGCCCGCAAAGAAACTCGTGGGAATCATCCACAGCATCGAAAGCGCGTACTTGAACAGGCTCCAGCAAATGTAGCCGTCGGAAGTTGGGTTGAAAATCTGGTTCGCCTCGTTCATCATGCCCCAGAAGGGCTGGTGGAAATACAGTGTGCAAAGTGCGAAGAACGCCATGAAGATCTGCGCCATCGAAAGCACCACGAGACTGTCCTTCTTGAGCAACTTGCCGCTCACCGCAGATCCCAGCGAAAGTCCCAAGATAAAGGCGGAGAGCATCTGGTCGAAGCTGTGGCTCGAAGATCCCAGCAACAGCGAAAGCAGACGGATCCAGACGATTTCATAGACAAATGAAGTGAGACCCGTGATCGCCGCGATCCAGAACCAGGTGGTTTTCGGCGGCATCGCAAGCTTGTGCTCCGCCACGTAATCTTCGTCATGGACTTCGGGGGCGTCATCGCCTTTAGGCGGCACCGGCGATGTTGCAAGGCCGATAAAGCTGAATGTCGCCGCAAGTAAAAAGTTGATGGAAGCTGCTACGCACAAAGTAGCGTGGTTTCCGATTTCGGGAATCAGGAGGTAGCTTGTTGCGAGAATGCCGATGGCGGAACCGAGGCTGTTTGTAAAGTAGAGCATCGGGAGCGACACCTCGGCACCGCTCTTGCGCATAAGTCCAGCCGCGATGAAGGGGAACGTCATGCCGACCGCAATCGCGATCGGAAGCGTAGAGCCCGTCGCCAGGACCACCTTCGCGATTTCTGCGCCACGCGGCGTGAGCGAGGCTGTCCATTCGGAGTCGTAGAAAATCCCCGTGAGCCACAGGTAAAGCGGATGGTACGCCACTCCGCCGATACCGATCGCCAGTTCTACGATGCCGTACCCGAGCAATGGACGCTTGGTACGGACGACCATCTTGCCCGCCACAAAGCTACCGATGGCAAGGCCGCCCATATAAATGCAGAGCGTAAGCACCTGGCCGTAGCTGGAATGCCCCAGGAAAAGTTTAAGGTAACGAGCCCACGAGCCTTCGTAAATCAGGCCCGCAAACCCGGACAGGGCAAACAGGAAATAGACCAAGATGTTCATAGTCTAATAATAATTAAAAGTTGTATTAATATCCCTTGCCTCCAAATCCAATTTGTCCACTTTTCTATATTTATCCTGTATGAAAATTTATTCCTTCTTCATGGGCTTTGTGTGATTAGTTGTGTTAACGATTTTACCTAACCACTAACCACCAAACACTAACCACTGAGAAAATTATGCAATTCCGTCCTGTAAAAGAACAGCTTGAAATTTTGATGCGCGGCGTTATCGACGTTGTGCCGCAAGATGAACTTGAAAAGAAGCTCCAGAAGTCCTACGATACTGGCGTTCCTCTCCGCGTCAAGATGGGCGTGGACCCCACCGCTCCGGATGTCCATTTCGGTCATACGGTCGTGATGCGCAAGCTCCGCCAGTTCCAGGATTTGGGCCATACCGTCGTGCTCATCGTGGGTGACTATACCGCCCAGATTGGTGACCCGAGCGGCCGCAACAAGGCCCGCCCGCGCCTCAGCCACGAACAGGTGCTTGAAAACGCTAAGGAATACCAGGAACAGTTCTTCAAGGTGGTCCGCCGCGATCAGGTGGAAATCCATTACAACGGCGAATGGTTCAGCAAGCTCCCGTTCAGCAAGGTGACCGAACTCATGGGCCAGTTCACGGTGGCCCAGATGCTCGAACGTGAGGACTTCCACAACCGCTATGCCGCCAACACGCCGATCAGCCTGCACGAATTCATGTACCCGATGATGCAGGGCTACGATTCCGTCGCCATCAATAGCGACGTGGAACTCGGCGGCACCGACCAGAAGTTCAACGTGCTTCGCGGTCGCGACTTGCAGCTTTTCGAAGGTATGGAACCGCAGATCGGTCTCTTCATGCCGATTCTCCTCGGTACCGATGGCAAGGTCAAGATGTCCAAGTCCATCGGCAACTACGTGGGTCTCAACGAACCCGCCGACGTGATGTACCACAAGATTTACAGCCTCGCCGACAGCATCGTCGAGAACTGGTTCGAACTCTTGACGAACGTTCCGCTCGAAGAAATCAAGCAGATGATGGCCGATATCGCCGCGGGTAAGATGAACCCCAACGATGCCAAGCACCGTCTCGCCATTGATATCGTGACGCAGTACTACGGCGCAGAAGCCGCCGAGGCCGCCGCCGCGAAAGAACGCGAGATTCACAGCGGTAATGCCATTCCGAGTGACGCTGCCGAATGCAGTGTGGCGGCCGGCACCTATGGTGCCCTGGACCTGCTCGTCGAAATCAAGGCCTTTGCCAGTAAGGGCGAAGCCCGTCGCATGGTCCAGAACGGCGGCGTGAAGATCGCAGGCGAAAAGCTCGCCGACCCGCAGTCCCAGGTTGAAATCAAGGGTGCAGACCAGCTGGTTATCCAGGTGGGCAAGCGCAAGTTCTACAAGGTCAATTTCTAGGCAGCTCATGTCGCAAGAAATCCTGATTCTCGGGCTCAATCCCGCCTGGCAGCGCCTGTTCTACGTGGACAAGTTTACGCCGGGCGAGGTGCATCGCATCAAAAAGGTCGAAGAGTATGGTTCCGGCAAGGGAATCAACTGCGGCCTGGTTCTCCGCCTTTTGGGCGGTACGCCTCTCATGATGCACTTCCTGGGCTCCGAACACGGCTCCCGTATTTTCGATGAGATTTCCGCTTACGGAATCCAGCAAGCGCCCGTGTGGATCAAGGAACCGACGCGCATCTGTACGACCGTCGTGAGCGAGGGGGAGTCTACCGAACTCATCGAACCTTCGCCGGTCCTTTCCGATTTTGAGAACGAGGACTTCATCCAGACGCTCAACGACTACTGGAGCACGACCCAGAATGTCGCCCTGTGCGGCACGTTCCCGGAAGGCTTCAACCTCTCGCTGCTGAATGATCTGGACTTAACAGGAAAGAAGGTCTTTATCGATGCTATCGAAGGCATTGACGGCTGGCTTGAAAAGGGCGTTGAGCTTCTCAAGATCAACATGCAGGAATACTGCAAGCTGCTCACGCGTCTCGGCCTTCCCATCGTGTTGTCAAGCCCGCAGTTCTGGAAGATGACGGCGACTGCCGTGCTCGAACGTCTCCCGATCAAGAACCTGGTTGTCACCGATGAGGATTCCCCGGTTCGGGCTTTCCGCCTGGTCGAAAAGAAGTTCCAGGGTGTGCAGATCCAGCCTCCGCAGATCCAGGTGAACAACCGTATCGGTGCGGGCGATTCCTTCTTTGCCGGTTGGCTCTGTGCCGACAGTCAGGGAATGGAATTTGAGCAGTGCCTCATCAAGGCGACCGCCGTCGCGACGGCCCGTTGCGAAGTCGACCGCCCCTGCAATCTCAAGGTGGAACGCGTTGCCGAGCTTGAAGCTTCGCTTGCGGACGCCGTCGAAAAACTGGAGTAGCCGATGGAATTCCCCGGTCGTGACCAATTGTTTGCGTTTGCGACTCCGGCGGAGTTCGCCTCCTTCTTTCCCGAGTATGCCGATACGGCAGACGAAATTACTTCGGATAAATTAACTAAACTTTCGGATGGCCGCGGCTATGCCTGTATCCTGGGCATCGGCATCCTTAATTTTGCGACGAATCTGACGTTCTTGCTAGGGGATGCCAAACGTCGCGGAATCTCTATTTCTGCCGTGTTTATTCTCGGCGTTTGCGGCGCGTATCCCGGCCGTGGGATCGATGTGCTCGATGTCGTGCGCGTGGATGCGGAATCCGTTGGAGACATGGGGTATCAGGATCGTGACGGTTCCTTCTATCCGTTCCCGAGTTCGGTGCGTGCGACGGCGCCGGAACATGCCCCTGCCCATTTGCAGAAGCTGAAGTCGGTGGTTGGCCTTACGGTAAACCGTTGTACGGGAACCGAGGAACTGGGACTGTCCCGTTCCAGGATGTTCGACGCCGATATCGAGAATATGGAAGGTGCCGCAGGAATTTCCGCCTGCATGGCTTACCGCGTGCCGGTCTTTGAAATCCGCGCCGTAAGCAACATGGCCACCACCCGTGACCGTGAATCCTGGAAATTCAACGAGGCCCTCTCCGCCCTCCGCCAGGCTGTCTTTGGCATAGACCCGTAACGGAATGCCTTGTCATTGCGAGCCGTTGGCGAAGCAATCTATAGCTTATTTTTTAATTTTATCTCATGCGCTTAAGTCTCGGTATTTCCACGTGTCCTAACGACACCTTTATCTACGAGGCCCTCATTGCAGGGCTTGAAAATTCACCTTTCGAATGGGATGTCCATTTCGCCGACGTGCAGACGCTCAACGAGATGGTGCGCCGCGGCGAGCTCGATGTCGCGAAGGTGAGCGCACAGGTCTATCCTAAAATCGAGGCGGATTACGTTTGCCTGGGTTGCGGCGGTGCCATCGGCTACGGCTGCGGTCCGCTGCTGCTTTCCTCCGAATCCCAGAGCTTCAATCCGGAGCTTCCCGTGACGTTGCCGGGTTCCGAGACGACTGCGGCGCTCCTGTACCGTTTCTGGCATTCCAAGACGCAGAAGGGCGCGCTTCATGTCAACTACGCCCTCTTTGACCAGGTGTACCGTTCCCTGCGCGAAAAGGGCGCCCCGCAGGGGGTTGTCATCCACGAGCATCGTTTCACCTGGATGCGTGACGGGCTCTATCTGCTTCAGGACCTGGGAGCCTTCTGGGAAGAGAACACGGGAACTCCCATTCCGCTTGGAATTGCGGTCGCTCGCCGTTCCCTCGGTTTCGGGGTGATCGAGCGTGTCGAAAACGAAATCCGTTCGAGCCTCCGTGTGGCCCAGAACCGCCCCGAAATGGTGACCCCGTTCATCGACGAAAAGGCCCAAATCGACGACCCCGAAGTCATGAAATCGCATATCCGGATGTTCGTAAATGACTTTTCCGAAAACGTTGGCGAGCGCGGAAGGGCGTCCTTGGAACACCTGTGGCGGTTAGTTAAAAGTGAATAGATTGTGAAAAGATGAAAAAAAATGCGTTTTTTGGCTCATTTTGAACAATTTTTTACAAAATCGCAGATATTTAGTCCTAACATTAATTTATTTTCCCATACAGCATCTTTATTTTGGAGTTTGCTTATGAGCTTAGTGAATGATCTTGAACTGGAAGTCGAGAACTTCAAGCGCGAGTACGAGAAGTTCGAGCGCGGAAACAAGTCTGCCGGCACCCGTGCCCGCAAGATTTTGCAGGACATCAAGAAGACCTGCCAAGAGATTCGTGTGTCTATCCAAGGCGCCAAAAAAGAAGAGGAAAAGGCCGAACCGGCATTTGCCGATTGACCTCAAGAGGACTAGATATACCACGATGAATCGTCTTTTTCGACATTTTATTGGAAAAAACGGCTTTTTTTCTGAAAATCGTTTGACTAAAGCCGTTTTTGAAGGTATATTCCCACTTGAATTTTTACGCTTGTCTTTTTGGCAGGCCAAAGGTTTTAAACTAAAGTGTTCTATGATTGGAGAAACGTAGCAGTATGACCCTAAAGAAACTGGTCTTAATCACGGCCGGGGCGATGCTTCTTTCTGGAACCGCCATGGCAAAGAATATCAATGTTCCTGGCGATTACTCAAAGATTGCTGACGCTCTCGGTAATGCGGATGCTGGCGATACCATCTTGGTAAAGCGTGGCACCTATAACGAAAACATCACCCTGATCATGGGTGTCGTACTTAAGGGCGAGGATCCCCTTACGACCATCATCGATGGTGGCCGTAGAGGTCCGACCGTCATGGGTACTTCGGGCGCCGAAATGTCGCACTTCACCGTGAAGAACGGTATCGAAGGTATCCTTTGCGAAAACGCTGCCCCCTACATCCACCACTGCTATGTGCTTGATAACCACGCTACCGGTATCGGTGCATTTATCTCGCTCCCGCACCTCCGCAACAACGTGGTGTACGGCAACCGCTGGTCCGGCATCCTCGCTTGGGGTGCCAAGTCCCTCGATGCCTATATCGAACATAACGTCGTGCTCCGCAACGGCTACTCTGGCCTTGCTCTGAAGGGCCCGACCAACGTGATCGCCCGTAACAACATCTTCATGGAAAACCACTACTACGGTGTGTTTGCCGACCCGGCCGCCGGCCAGACGAAGGTGGAATACAACAACATCTACAAGAACTACTACCCGTTCAACGAATTCATCAAGGTGAACCGCACGAACGTTTCCCTCGATCCGAAGTTCGTGAACCACTCCCTCTCGAAGCCGAACTTCTACTGCCAGTCCACCTCGCCGATGCTCAAGCGCGGCAAGGGCAAGGCTGACATCGGCCTCACCGCTACCGAGCTGGTGAAGGAAGAAGAAGTCGTCGAAGAAACCCGTAACCCGGATACCGATGGCGATGGCCTTTGCGATCCGTGGGTTTCCGAAGAAGGTCTTTCCGACAAGTATGCTTCCGTCTGCACTGGCTTTGACAACTGCCCGGAAGAAGCTGAAGACTTTGATGGCTTCCAGGACGACGATGGTTGCCCGGATCCGGATAACGACCGCGACGGTCTCTGCGACCCATGGGTCGAAGCCAAGGGTATGCTTTCCCAGTTCGCCCACATTTGTAAGGGTGTGGACCTCTGCCCCGACCAGCCCGAAACTTTGAACGGCTACAAGGACGACGATGGTTGCCCGGACGAAGTGCCGCAGCCGCCGAAGAAGGTCTTTGTGCTTGAAGGAGTGAACTTCGAATCCGGTAAGGCTACGATTACTCAGGATTCCTACATCTCCCTGATGAAGGTGGTGGACATTATGGAAACCTTCACCGAAGCTACGTTTGAAATTGTGGGCCATACCGATAACGTTGGTAAGAAAGAAAAGAACATGCAGCTTTCCGCTGACCGTGCCGCAGCCGTGAAGAACTTCCTCGTGGAAAAGGGCATCAACGAAAGCCGCATTACCACTTCGGGTAAGGGTGACACGCAGCCGGTCGCCACGAACAAGACCCCGGAAGGCCGCGCCCAGAACCGTCGTATTGAGTTCATCCGCACGGATATCAATTAAAGGAGTAAGTGATGCGTACTAGTGTTATTAAAACAGCAGTCCTTGGACTCACGGTAGCCAGCACTTCCTTGTTTGCAGAAGCAACTTATTCTCCGCACAAGTACCAGCAGAATGACTGGTTCGCGGAATTCGGTGGCAACACCGCCATGTACGTGAACCCCGCTGGAATCTCTGAAACTGACCAGCTGGAATTCAGTGCTGCATTCTTCAGCACCATCAGTGGCGAAGCTAGCCAGGAATATGTGAGCTTGACCTTCCCGATGGATTACAAGCACACTCTCGGTTTCTCGTTCTTCGAAAACGGTGCTTCCATTGACGGTGGCAAGTCCTACGGCGAATACGCCTTCTTGCTCGGTTACGCTTACAGGCTGATGCACTGCATCGCTCTCGGTCTCGACGTGTCCGTCCTCTACATCAACCAGTTCGATGAAGTGACGCAGGTGACGCTCGGTGCCGACGTGGGCCTCAGCTGGAACCCGCTGAACTCTTCTAAGTTCGGTTACCTCTTGGTGGGCGTTGCCCTCCAGAACATCGCCCAGCCGGGTATCAGCATGGAAGAAGACGGCGGCTTTGTCGCTCCGGGTTTCTTCGGCGGTGACCGCGACGATGCCTACAACATTCCTTCTAACCTGAACTTCTCCCTCTTTTGGCGTGGTTTCAACCGCCTGATCGAGGCGAAGGCTGAACTTTCTCTCATCGACGTGTTCCATTCCGACAAGGAAGGTGGCGAAGGCCTGAACCCGGAAATGAGCTTCACCTTGACCTACTACCTCTCTCCGCACCTTGGTGTCCGCCTCCGCTTCACGAAGGAAGGTTACCCGGTTGCCGGCGCTACGGTTAACGTCAAGGACGTGAGCATCTTCCGTTACCTCGCTCTCGACCTCGAAATGTCTCACGATGACCTCTACGCCAAGAAGAACCGTGGCTTCATCTGGGCTGTCAAGCTCACCAGCCGCTTCGGTGACACCCGCGAAGAGAAGATCGGCGAAGAACGTTACCGTCGTTTGAAGATCGAACCTGAAAACGACTACCGCGCCGCTATGCGTCTCTACTTGAACCGTCAGTTCTTGGAAGCTGCATACGCCTTCGGTAAGGTTCAGACCAAGTATCCGGCATTCCACCTTGTGGACCAGGCCGCCTTCTATAAGGCAAAGTCCTTCGAAAACCTCCGTATGCACAAGGCTGCAAAGTCCGTGTACGAAGACGCTATCAAGCGCTATCCGCAGAGTGACCAGCGCGCCAAGTACCACTTCCAGTTGATGAACATCGACTATAAGGAAGGCAAGTACATCGACGCTATGGCCAAGTACCAGAATATTGCTCAGAAGTTCGGTGAAAGCGACGTGAAGGCTGACGCTGACTACGTTGCCGGCCAGATCAAGTTCGAACAGGGCCTCTATCAGGAATCTGTCGACCTGCTCGCCGCCATCCTTCCGGGTAACGCCAACTACTTCTACGCCCGCTACACCATGGGTATTGCTTACAGCCGTCTCGGCAAGTTCGACGAAGCTGAAAACTGCTTCCGCGACATTACCGAACAGCCGGTTTCCAACCAGTCCGAACGTGACTTGCAGGATGCCGCCAAGGTGAAGCTCGGCCACTTGTTCTTCTCTGGCGAAAAGGCCGACATTCCGGCTGCCGCTCAGATGTACGGCCAGGTGCAGCCCGGTTCTCCGGTCTACGACGAAGCCATGCTCGGTATTGCTTGGTCCTTCCTCAAGGTAAACAAGCCGGACGAAGCTATCAAGCCCGCCCAGTGGATCATCAAGAATATGCCTGAATCCTTCCTCGTGTCCGAAGCCTACCTCGTTCAGGGTTACTGCTTCTTCATCAAGAAGGACTACAACAACGCTGTGAAGTCTTTGGAACAGGCTGAAAAGCGCACCGAACAGCCGGTGGTGACCGTTGCCGCCCGCGATAGCGCTCGCCAGGCTTATGACGCTATGCAGGACGAATTCGACTCTGTGCAGGTGAAGGCTCTTGACCTCGCTCGCCAGCTCCCGACGCCCCGTGTGCAGAGCAAGCGCGAAGCCCTGCAGCCGAGCTTCGACAAGGCTAACGCCGCTATCGAAGACTACGCCGCATTCACCCAGAAGGCTATCCAGAGTGACCGCTTCGAATCCAACCGTAAGCGTATCTTGGACGACGCTGGCTTTACCTTGGCTACTGTGAAGACCAAGATGGGTCAGGGCGCTGCCAACTCCGAAGCCGCTCAGGAACTTGAAAGCCTGGAAGACGACTTGGGTGATTTGGAATAAACTTTGAATAAAGGTAGACCTGGCTTTTTCAAACCAGGTCTTCCCCTTTTTTCTTAATAGGTGGAAAGAAAAAAATGAAAAAATTTTTACTTGTTGGTGCAATCGTCTGCTCGCTTGTAGGTTCGTCCTTTGCAGCGTCGGATCCTTGTAAAGACAAAGTTAATGAGGCAAAGAAGCTGGCCGCGAAGTGCAAGGCCATGCCGAAGGGCTCCGAAAAGACCCAGTGTGCCAACTCCTATAAGGTCCTGAAGAATCAGGCCGAACAGGCTTGCCGTTCTGGTGGCCTCGACGAAAAGGGCATGGAAGATGCCATTAGGCAGTGGGAAAAGCAGGTCAACAACTGTAAGGGTAAGCAGAACAAGCGTTGCGCCTCTGCTCTCCAGCAGTTGGGCCACTACCAGTTCCAGCTCGAAGAAAAGCACTTCCTCGACAAGAACGCCCAGTATGAAGAAGACGTGGCGTGGTGCGCCGACCGTGACAACAAGCCGGCCAAGTGCGCAAACATCGACCAGCTTCCGAAGGCTGATCACCAGAAGTCCCTGGGCTACTTCCTCGAATACATCGACAAGTATCCGAAGGAAGACAAGACCCCGACGGTGATTTACCAGGCTGCCGCCGTGCAGGAAGCCAGTGGCGAAGACGAAAAGGCATACAAGCTCCGTATGCGCCTTGTTGAAAACTTCCCGGACAACGGTCTTGTGCCGAAGGCTTGGCTCCGTATTGCGGAATACCACTTCATGAACCGCAAGTTCCGCGACGCTATCAAGGCGTACAAGAAGGTGACCGGCTTCGAAACCCTCACGGGTAAGGAAGCTGCCCTCGCCATGTACCACTTGGCAGAATCTTACTACAACATTGCTGAATACGAAACCGCAGCAATCAAGTACTACGAATATATCATTGGTGCCGACAAGGGTAAATACCCTGCAGACTTGCGCGCAGAAGCTATGGACTTCATGGCGGCCTCCTTCTCTGACCTTGAAGGTGGTGGCGTGCAGGAAGCTGAAGCATTCTTGAAGGACAAGAAGGTTCCGTTCAAGGATTCCGTGTACTACCGTATCGGTATGAAGAACAAGGACCACGACCGTAACGAAGAAGCCGTGCAGTCCTTCAAGCGCTTGATGTCCATCAACCCGGACTACATCGACGCTCCGCTCGCCGACATCGCGATGATTGAAATCCTCATCATCCAGCAGAAGTTTGAAGAGGCCCAGCAGCACCGCTACACTGTGGTGAAGCGCTATGACCGCAACTCCTCTTGGTACAAGAAGAACCAGAAGTATCCGGAATCGGTGAAGAACGCCGAAACTGCAATCCGTGGCGCTATGCTCGACATTCCGCAGTATCACCATGCTCGCGCTGCCAAGCTCACCAAGGAAGGTGACCTCGAAGCCGGTAAGAAGCAGTATGCCGAAGCCATCAAGGCTTACGAAGCATTCCTGAAGCGTTACGCCAAGGAACCGACCTGGGACGAATACAAGGTGCATATCAACTTGGCCCTCGTCTACCAGGAAATGGCTCAGTTTGCTAACGCTGCCAAGATGTTCAACTGGATCGTCGATACCGACACCACCCGTTACGGCCGTCGCCCGATGGGCTCCGAAGCTCTCCTGAAGAAGGAAGAAGCTGCGTATAACGCCGTGCTCATGATGGACCAGGCTCGCGAAGCCGCCAAGAAGAAGAACTACAACGACGACGCTGTCAAGGCTTACAGCTCCGCCGAAACCAAGGCATACTTCGCCCAGGTGGACAAGTACATGGCCAAGTTCGGGCAGAACAAGGAAGCCGCAGAACTTGCTTACAACGCTGCAATCGTTCACTACGACGCCAAGCAGTTCAAGGTGGCCGTGGGCGTGCTCCGCAAGCTGAAGCAGGACTTCCCGAAGCATCAGTACATCTTGCTCATCAGCCGTATGCTTGCCCAGTCCCTCCTGGAATCTGGCTCCTACGACGAATCCCTCACGGAATTCGAATGGCTCTACAAGCAGTACACCCAGGTCAAGGAAACTCGTAACGATTCCATGGCCAAGGAAATTGAAAAGGCTATCGCCTACGTGCTCTTCCAGATGGCTGAACAGTCCGTTAAGGGCGGCCAGTACGAAAAGGGTGCTGAAGCTTACCTCGCTCTCGTGAAGCGCTACCCGCTTATCGACATTGCCGACAAGGCCGTGTTCGAAGCTGGTGCCGCTTATGAAAAGAACCAGAACTACACCAAGGCTGCCGAAACCTTCATGATCCTCCCCAAGCAGTACGCCAAGTCTCCTTTGACCATCAAGGGTATCGTACGTGCGGGTGACGCTCATAAGAAGGCCGCCAACCTGAAGAAGAGCGACCAGAAGTACTTCGAACAGGAATACCGCGAAGCCGCCCAGACCTACTTGTTCATCACGAACAACTTCCCGCAGGATTCCATGGCGTTCATGGCTATCGGTTCTGCCGCCCAGACTTACGACTCCATTGCCGACAAGAAGTCTGCCGCTATGACTTACGAAATCGCCTACAAGCGCTATCCGAAGGATGAACGTACTCCGGGTTACTTGTACAGCGCCTGCTTGAGCTATGACGAAGCCAAGATGACTGACGAAGCCATTCGTTGTAACAAGGACCTCGTCCGTGATTACCCGAAGAGCTCCTATGCTCTTGACGCTGCGTTCTCTATCCCGATGGCTTACGGCAACGCCAAGAAGTGGGATCTTGCTGCTCAGGAATACCACTTCTTCATCAAGAACTATGGCAACGACGACAAGGAAAAGCTGATTGCCGCCTACATCGGTGCCGCCCGTGCCTACATGGAACTTAAGGAAGAAGAAAAGGCTGTCGAAGACTACCGCAAGACTCTCGAAGCCTACGACAAGTACGGTCTGCAAATCAAGAATGCCGACCCGGGTGTCCCGGCTGAAGCTGCCTTCTACCTCGGTGAACACGAGTTCCACAAGATGGAGCCCATTGTCCTGAAGGGCAAGGAAAAGGAAAAGGCCAAGATTATCAAGCAGTTGGTCGATATCCTGCAGAAGGCCATGAGCCAGTACTCCAAGTCTGCAACCTACGCTTCTGAACGCTGGACCTTCAAGGCCACCAACAAAATGGGTATGCTCTTCGTGACGATGGCTGCCAAGATCCGCGAACAGGAACTGAACGGCAAGAAGGAAGAAGAACTCTTCGCTGAACGTATCGGTATCGTGCAGCAGCTGCCGAGCTACTACGAACAGGCACGTCCGATCTTCCAGAAGAATATCGACCTCGCTCGCGACCAGGGATTCTACAACCAGGACGTGATCGAAGCTGAAGAAGGCTACATCGAAATGTACTACCAGGGCTGCGCCGTGTTCGTCGAAGTGGCAGACGCGTTCGCCAACTCTCCGTTGCCGGACTCCGCTTCCATTGTGAAGGAATACGTGGAATACGAAGGCATGGTCAAGGAAGACGCTATGGAAGCCGTTCACGAAGACTTGGAAGCCTACCGTGAAGAATTGACTAACCGTTCTAACGGTGCCAAGGAACTGGCCGTTCCTCAGTGCGCAACCGGTATCAAGGCCGCTGCTCACTACGGTATCGAAAACCAGTGGACCGCCAAGCTGTTCGAACTCCTCAAGAGCCTCGACGAAAACAACGAGACCTTGAACACCAAGATCGAAAAGTTCGACCCGTCCACCTTGTTCTCCGACCCGGCTTACTTCAAGACGAAGGCTCGTCTGGAACAGATCGCCAAGTCTGAAGTCATGACTCCGGAAGAACAGATCAATACCTACCGTGAAATCATCAAGGATGCGAAGGCCGAAAACGAAAAGTTGAAGGCTGAACTCGCTGACCTCCAGAAGCAGCTCTATGCCGGCTCCGCTTCGACGACCTCCTCTGTGGGTGGCTCTGACGCCTCTATGGACGAACCTGCCGAAGCCGCTGAAGAACCGGAACCTGCTCCGGCTCCTGCTCCGAAGGCCAAGAAGAAGGCCAAGAAGAAGAAAAAGTAGCGGTAAAAACAATTTTACGGGGAACCTAGTTCATAGGGTTCCCCTATTCTATTAGGGCAAAAATGGCTTTTTTCATGCAGTAAACAAGATTTTACGCATTTGAATCTCCAATTTTGCTCTAAAAAAGATTAAATATGAACAAAGAATTTTCAAAATAAACCAAAACACTCAATAAAGGAGTACTCTAATGTCTAAAATGCTTCAATCCTTCAGCCCCGAATCCGATGGTTGGCAGTTCATGTGGATCATCCTCGTGGTGTTCCTGATCGGCCTCGGTTTCTCTATCGAACGCATTATTTACATCATGGTAAAGAGCGCTAAGGGCCGTAAGGATTTCTTGGCTAAGTTTGGCACCCACATTTCCGCCCAGCGCTATGACGAAGCCCTGAGCTATGCCAACGCAACCAAGCTCCCGATCGCCCGCGTGATGGCTGCAATCGTTGCTGCCCGTAACGGTGGTCGCGAAAACATGCAGGCCGCATGCGACGCAGTGTTCCTGACCGAAGCTCCCCGTCTTACTCGCTATATCAGCATTATCCAGGTGATGGCTTCCATCTCTACGTTGCTCGGACTTATGGGTACGATTTACGGTCTGATCTTCACCTTCGACGCCGTGGCTAACAAACCGGCTGCAGAACGTGCCAAGGCTCTTTCCGACGGTATCGCTATCGCTATGGGTACCACGCTCCTCGGCCTTCTCTCCGCTGTGCCTCTTCTGGTCATCGTGGGTCTCCTCAACATGAACTCCGAACGCCTCATCCAGGAAATGGAAGAAAAGGGCCTCAAGATTATCAACTCTCTCGCTTAATCGAAGATAGAGAGATAATTTTAACGGAGTTATAAAACAATGGCAAGAGAACTTAAGAAACCAGCCAAACCCGAAGAACCGGACCTGTTGCCGGCGATGGGTTTGTTTACAATCCTGATTCCTATGCTGTTGTCTATGACCGCCTTCTCCAAGCTTGCTATCGTTGAAATCAACATGCCGGAACGCAGCATGATGAATATGGACAACGATACGCCTCCGGAACCGGACCAGCAGGCTCTTAACCTCTCGCTCGCTATCACTGGTGATTACCTCGTGATTGGCGCCCGCGGTGGTTTCCAGCCGAACGTCTACTTTAAGGAAATGTGGACGTTCCGTTGCAAGTCCGATGCGCAGCTGATTACGCATGCGCCGGAAGATGTGAAGTCGGCCGTGGAAAGCGGTCATGGTCCCAAGTGCAAGGATGGCTCTGAGATGGATAAAGAAAAGTATCTTTATGAAATCGAGACCATCGAACTCTGGGCAATCAACAAGGAATCCGAAGAAGATCCGGGCCGCGTGATTTGGGCCGTGTATTCTTCTCAGTCCGAAAATGTGCCGGATAGTGCCTACGTAGATGGCAACAACGCCTTCCTCGCCGCTCCTGGTGAAGGTCCCATGGGCCTGACCCCGCCGCCGATGCTGAAGAAGCCGAGCGCTGGTGCCGTTCTTGCAACGATCGATCCGAACTCGGCTCGTACGCTGAAGCCGGATGTCGCCGCGAAGAACATCATCTACCCGCTTTCCGCCTATGACCTGATCGCTAAGGACCTGATTCAGATCCATACGCAGTTCATTGACCTCGAAGACGTCGATAACATCATCATCGTTGCTAACGACGACACCCAGTTCGATAAGATCATTCAACTTATGGACCGCGCTAAGGAAGCCGGTTTCAGCAAGATCAACCTTGCTAAGCTGGGAGGTTAATCATGGCTAGAAAGACTCGTAAATTTAGCGAAGACGTACCTTTCTCCTTGACGTCCATGATGGACATGATGACCATCATTCTGGTGTTCATGATCAAGAACTTGGACGCTGAAGGTCAGCTTTTGACCCAGGCCGAAAACCTCATCCTTCCGGTGTCTACCTCCAAGGTGCAGCCGAAGGAAGTGGCTCTGACGGTCGTGGTCGATAACAACTATGTCGTGGTCGATAATGCCAAGATCGTTCCGACCGAGGATGTCTTGAAGCAAGAAGATCTTCTTGTGACCAAGGTAGACTCCGTTCTTAAGGAACGCCGCGCGACGGAACAGGAACACGCCCTCAAGATGGGTCTCCCTGCCGACGAAGCCGGTAACATCATCGTGCAGATCGACAAGAACATCCCTTACGATGCAATGTATAAGGTCATGGCCACCTGTGGCTTCTCTGGCTACACGCACATTGCATTCGCCGTGATGCAGAAGAACGGCGGGGAGGAATAACTATGGCTAAAAAGAATACTCCCGCAGTAGATCCGTTAGTAGCGTCCCTGATGCCGGAATCCGACAAGAAGATGGGTGCTATCGCCGGTATCTCTTTAGTCGTTGCTTTGGCTATCTGCCTTTGGGCTTCCATGTACGAACAGGTTGTGGACGAAGTCGTGTTCGACGACTCTGCCGCTGCCGACTTGACCGCTTCTATGACCATCGATGAAAAGAAGGAAGAGAAGAAGGAAGAGAAGAAGAAGGAAGAGCCCAAGAAGCCTCGTAAGAAGGCTGGTGGTGGTGGCAAGCCGCGTGGTAAGGGTCAGCCCAACGCTCCCCAGACTCGTGGTGTGCTTAAGCTCCTGACCGCTCAGACCAAGAATGCCTCTGCCGGTGCCTACGACCTCATGAAGAACCAGAAGTTCTCCAAGGATATCGACAAGGTGCTGAAGGACGTGGCTGGCCTCCAGACGACGGGTAAGACCGTTCTCGGCGGCCGTCGCGGTAAGGCTGACGGTGGCTTTAACGAAGGTTACGCCGAAGGTGGTTCCGGTGGTATCGGTGACGGTCTCGCTGGCCTTCTCGGTGGTGGTGGCGGTGGTATCGCTACCAAGGCCAAGGGCTCTATCAAGACCCCGTCTGAACGCGATATCGACATGGGTGCCGGTGGTGGATCTCGTTCCGCTGCAGACATCATGAAGGTTGTGCGTCAGCGTACTCCTGGTCTGCGCCACATCTACAACAAGTTCCTGAAGAAGAAACCGGGATTCCAGGGTAAGGTTACCCTGAAGTTCACGATCGCTCCGGGTGGCGAAATCATCAGCATTTCCATTGCTTCTTCTACGACCGGTTACGGCGAATTTGATGGCGAAATCAAGACCGCTGTGAGCCGCTGGAAGTTCAGCAAGGTGAAGTCTGGTAACACCACTGTTACGATCCCGTTCACCTTCTCCGAATAATCTTTCGGAAAAAACTTGAAAAAGGACCGGACTTGATAGTCCGGTTCTTTTTTTATTCTATGAACGGCGGTAGGCTCCTGTTAGGTACTTTTGTACAAAAAAAGACGAATTTATTTATATTTTTGTTGCGATTTTGATTTTATATAACTAACTTTAGGACAGAATTTCCAAGAGGAGTTTAACTAATGAATTTAAGAACTGCAGCTGCTTTCGGTGCCGCTTTCGGTATCTTGGGCGTTGGTTCCGCATTCGCGACTTTTGCTCGTGTGGAATCCATGGGCAAGAACACGACCTACATCATGGATGACGTGAGCATCTTTGACAACCCGGCTAATGCAAACCTTTACTCCAACTACTTGATCGGTGGTTTCGGTGCCTATACCGACAACGACATGACTGCTGGCGGCAACAAGGATCCGCAGCACCCGACATTCGGTGGTATTTTCTCGATCTCTTTTGGCGATGACAACAACCCCGACCCGAAGTTCACGATCGGTGGCCTGTTCGGCCGCGTGAATCCGGAACTCGCCATGTACCTGCCTGACTATGTGCAGACCAGCACCAAGGGCTACGTTGTTGTTCCCGAAACCGTGACCAACTTCGACGGTTTCTTGGGCGGTACGTTCTCCAGCGGCGACGCCTGGGGCTTGCATATCTATATCGCTCACCAGGACGGTGGCGACCTGGACGCTGAAAGCGGTACGTACCAGCCGAACAGCAAGGCTTACGCCTCTATCGTGGAAGCGGACGGTGGCTTGAATGTCCAGACGAGCTCTGGAACCTCTTACGAAGCATCCTTCGGCCTCGCCCGTATCCAGTACGGTCCGGATCACCACAACTTCTTTGATGATGGTGACTTCACCTTCCTCGCCAAGGCTCGCGCCTTCTTCACTCTTGAAGCCATTGACGGCGAACTGGTACCTGCGGTCTCTATGAAGCTCGCTCAGGCTCCTGGTATCGACGATAAGCACGCCCAGGGCGGTGCCGGCATCAACGTTGCCATGGACCGCGGCTTCTTCTGGTTGGGCGTTGACTTCATCTGGAATCAGCTGAAGGCTCATGACTGGGTCTACGACAAGGCTGTGGGCGACGGTGCGTGGGTATACGACTCCCGCAACGAAGACGATCCGCACTGGGACAAGCGCTCCGATATCGGCGGCAAGATCAGCTTCGGTATCGAACGTAACATCTGGTGGGATTGGTTCGTGATCCGCGTGGGTGGCCAGAAGAAGATTCTCTACACCGACTGCGACGTGAACTCCAAGAACTCCTACACCGATTCCCGTTACGGCATTTGCAAGGACGACGGTACGTTCTTCACGACCAACCCGCTGGCTGATGGTTCCAACGAAGACCATGTCGGTTTCGGTTTCGGTATCAACATCGAAGAACGCCTGAAGATCGACGTGACCGTTGCTGAAGACCTGCTGTTCCGTAACCCGTTCCAGGGTGAAGGCCGCATCTTCTCTCGCCTCGATGCAACCTACTCCTTCTAATTCATTAGAAAAAGCTCGGACTTGAATACGAAGACGCTTCTCGAAAGAGGGGCGTTTTTTCATTTTCTAAATTCTTGAACATGAGACTTTTGCTGATTGCGCTTTCTTTTGCGGCCTTGCTGCTGGGCTGTTCCGAACCGACGGAACGGATTGAGAATAAATTAACGAACTACCTGCAGGATGACCTGAAGTTCATGGTGGCGGAGACGATAAGGTCTTCTAAGGATAAGGGCGTGCTGTTGGATACGCCGTACTACCGCGTCAAGGACTTTAGGTTGTTTGATGGCGCCGAGGCCCGTATCTATGCCGCGTACGCCGAGGTGGATTTCTTTATCTACAAGGACATCGCCATGCACGAGAAGCGCAAGTACCGTTACGACGTGAACACGCGCGGATGGGACCGCTACAAGAAGGAATGGAAGTTCGGCGCGGACACGCTGAAATGAAATAATCTATATTTTTCTCGGAAGTTGAATCTTAAAAAAGGATAGGATTTTGTTCGGCCTCTTTTCTTGCGATATCGGTATTGACCTTGGCACGGCGAATACGTTGGTTCATGTGGCGGGTCAGGGAATTGTCATCAACGAACCTACGGTGATTGCTGTCGACAGCAAGAACAATCGTGTCTCCGCTATCGGTTTCGAAGCGAAGAAGATGCTTGGCCGTACGCCCGGCGAAAGCCGCGCGGTGCGCCCGATGCGTGACGGCGTGATTGCCGATTTCGAACTGGTCGAGACTCTTTTGCAGACCTTTATCAAGCGCGTGCAGAAGTACCCGCTGTGGATGGTGAAGCCCCGTGTAGTGGTGGGTGTCCCGTCCGGAATTACTGAAGTGGAAAAGCGTGCCGTGATCGATGCCGCGAAGCAGGCCGGTGCCAAGGAAGTTCACCTGGTACACGAACCGATGGCTGCTGCGATCGGCATGGGCATTCCTGTCGAAGACCCTGTGGGCAACATGGTCGTGGATATTGGTGGTGGTACGTCTGACATCGCCGTGATCGCCTTGAACGGAACTGTCTGCAACGCCTCTGTGCGCGTGGGCGGTGACGAAATGGACGAAGCGATTGTCCGTTACCTGCGCACGATGTACAACCTCTGCGTGGGTGAAAGCACTGCCGAACAGATCAAAATCCAGATCGGTTCTGCAAGCCCGCTCGAAGAAGAGCTGAGCATGGAAGTGAAGGGCCACGACTTTATTGCCGGTATGCCCCGCACCATGACCATCAACAGCGCCGAAATCCGTGAAGCCCTGAACGAACCGGTGACCGCCATTATCGAAGCGGTGAAGCAGGCCTTGAGCATTACGCCTCCTGAACTTTCTGCTGATATCTACGACAAGGGTATCATCATGACGGGTGGCGGTTCCCAGCTGCGCGGTTTCGATGAACGCATCCGCAAGGAAACGGGACTCTCGGTGAACGTGATCGACGAAGCGCTGACTTGCGTCTGCAAGGGTGCCGCTCGCGTCCTGGAAGATCTCGACAAGTATCGTCCTGTTCTGATTGCATCTTCGAACTAATTTGACAGCGCTCGATGTTTAGGGCTTTTCGCTTTATAGTCGACTTGTTTTCGCAAAGGCACGGTATCGTTGCCTTTGTCTTTTTCTTGGTGCTTGGGCTTTTGATGCGTCAGGCTCCGGTCCCGATTCGCGAAAGCATCGTGACGACGGCTATTTCGACGCTGTATTTCCCGGCGCAGAGGATTGTGTCTGCGGTAGGGCATTACAAGTCGATTGCGCTTGAGAACGAGCAGCTGAAAGAGGAAAACGCACGCCTAAGGCAAGAGACGTATCATGCGCGCGAGGGCCTGCAGGAGCTCGCCCGACTGCATACGCTGGTCCGATTTGACGACAAGTGGGACTACCCGATTGTGACGTCTCGCGTGGTGGGACATAACCCAGGAAGGTTCCTTACGACGATGGTCATTAACCGTGGCACGGAACACGGGGTTCACGAGAATATGCCTGTGTTTTCGATGAACGGCCTTGTCGGTAAGGTGTCGAAGGCGACGCTGAATCATTCCCGCGTACAGCTTCTGGTTGACCCGAATCTTAAGTTGTCTGTAATGGACCGCAAGACCCGCGTGGTGGGTTTCCTGGAATCGATGGATGGTGTCCGCTTGACAGCGATGGTGCCGACCCATGCAGGAATTCGTGCGGGCGACACGCTGATTACATCTGGCTTGGGTGGAATTTTCCCGAAGGGAATTCCCGTGGGAACGGTGAAGGATATTCGCAAGTCCGACCTGGATGTGATGCGTCAGATGGATGTTGAACCCTTCCAGGATTTCACGACTTTGGAAGAAGTCTTTGTCATGGAAAAGGAACCGGACTGGATTGTGAAGGAGCTGCTCGATGAGTAACTTGAAGTGGCTCAAGGTTCTTATTTTATTTATAATCGTCTTCGCGTTGCAGATGACGGTTGCCGACTGGCTGAGTTTTTTTGATGTCGGCCCTGATTTCGTAATCATCTTTATTGTGGCGATTGCCATTAAGATGGGGCCTGCCGCGGGCTGCTTCTGGGGCTTTGTCGCTGGCTTTACGCAGGACGTGTATGCGCCTGTGGAATGGCTCGGAGCTCATTCCATTTCGATGACGGTGTTAGGCTTTGCCGTGGGGCAGCTTGAAGAAAGGTTCCTTACGCTGAACTTGCCTGCAAAGGTGGGCGTCCTTGGTCTCGGCTTTTTCGTCTGCGATATGATCTATTTCTTGGTGACAGGGCTTGGCAAGGATGTCGTGACCAACCTGTTCTTGACCAAGACATTGCCCGAATGCCTTTATACCATGCTGATTGGCGGAATATTCTTCTACCTGGATTTAGGGAAGAAAAAGAAGAAGCATGCTTAAGGGAATGTCTGAAAACGAGGTCCTGCAGAACAGGAACTGGAACGTACTCATCTATATGGCGGGAGTTGTAATCCTGTTTGCAATTCTCCTGATGCGCCTGTTCTCGTTACAGTACACCCATTACGACGAAAACTTGCAACGTTCGGAAAACAACCGAATTCGCAAGGTGGTGCTTACTGCCGAACGCGGTTACATTTACGACCGTAACGGCGAGGTGCTGGTCCGTAACCGTCCCTCTTACCAAATTGCGCTGATGTCAATGAACATGCCGCGCAAGAAGGCGGGGCGCGATTCTCTGTTCAATCGATTGCTGCAAATCAGGGATCAGTCCGGAGAAAGGCTTTTTGATTCTCTGTCGCTGGATACGGCCTTTCAGCGTTCCCGCTGGATAAAGAACCGTCCGATTCGCATGCTGGAAGATGCCTCGGCGGAACAGGTGGCGGTGATCGAGGAACATTCCGAGGAATTGCCCGGTGTGGTGACGGTCATTGAATCTCGTCGCGACTACCCTTACGGAACGCTTGCTTCGCATGCGCTCGGCTACACTAGCGAAATTTCGGAAGAACAGCTCAAGCTGCCTGAATATGAAGGTTATACGCAAGGTGACCGTATCGGCCAGAAGGGACTGGAACAGTTCTACGACAAGGAATTCCGCGGAAAGAACGGGATGAAACTCGTGGAAGTGAACGCCTCTGGACGCGAGGTGGGAACGGTGGATGGCGTGGATGGAACTGCCCCGGTTCCTGGACTTCGTCTGGTTTCGACGATTGACCTTCGCTTGCAGAAAGTGGCCGAGGAGGCCATTCCCGATTCGGCGAAGGGAGCGCTCGTGGCGATCGACCCGAGAAACGGGGAAATCCTCGCGATGGTGTCTTCGCCGCGTCTGGACCCGAATATTTTCTCTCTCAAGAAGCGCGAACGCAACAAGGGCTGGGCGCATGTGGCGCTGGATTCGATGCGCCCGCTTACGAACCGTGCCATTTCGGGAACTTATCCGCCGGCATCTGTTTTTAAACTGGTGACGGCGGGCGCTGGCCTCGAGAACGGAATCCTGACGGAAAACAAGTATTACCCGAAGCCCTGTACGGGTGGCTACCAGTACGGGGCGCGCTATCAGAAGTGCTGGGGAACGCACGGCAACCTGAATGTGGTGAATGCGATTCGCCTGAGCTGCGACGTGTTCTTCTATCAGGCGGGACTCGATATCGACATGGCCCGCATCAATGAATTCGGCCGTCGCTTCGGTCTGGGCGAAAAGCCGCTCGGAATCGATATCCCCGGCGAAAAGGCGGGGTGGCTTCCCGATTCGGCTTCGTTTAACCAGAGGAACAAGCGCCTGGGATGGCGCTGGGCCCGCGGCCTTATCCTGAACCTGTCGATTGGTCAGGGGCAGATTGTGACTCCGTTGCAGCAGGCGACCCTCATCGGCTCCCTGGCAACGGGTAAGGGCGTTTACAGACCGCACTTTATGAAGGAGCTGCGTGATAGCCAGGGCAATGTCGTGCGCCGTTACGAACCTGAAATTGTGCGTCCGGGAAATATGAAGGAATACACGCACCGAGTATTGCTCGCGGCGATGGACTCGGTGGTGAACCATCCGGGCGGAACGGGTAAGCGCGGCGGACTCCCGAATGTGCGCGTGGGTGCGAAGACGGGATCTGGTGAATGGAAGAAGGGCGAAAAGACGCACGCGTGGTATGCGGCGGTAGCGCCTCTCTATGATCCTGAAATTGCCGTGGCCGTAATTATGGAAGCGGCGGGCGGCGGTGGTGCCGTATCGGGGCCTATCGCGAAGAAAGTGATGCAGGCCTACTTCGAGAACAAGGAAAAGGATGAGGAGGGCGAAAAGTGAAGTCCGGACGATTCCTGGACCAGTCGCTGAAATTTGACTGGCTGTTCATCGTGCTTACGGTGGCTCTCATGAGCTGCGGCGTGACGCTCGTGTATTCGGCGACGCTTGCTGAAGATATTTCTGTCTTTGACATGTTCTGGTTCAAGCAGATTGTCTACTTTGTGTTCGGAAGTGTCTTTGCGGGGGCGCTTGTCTTTGTGAAGATTAGCTGGCTGAAACGGGTCGCGTTGCCGCTGTATTTTATCGCCCTGATTTTGCTTTGCGTGGTGCTGTTCATTGCGGGTGACGTGGTGAAGGGTGCTGGCCGCTGGATTGACCTCGGCATTTTCAAGTTGCAACCGTCCGAGTTTGCAAAGATTGCCTACCTGCTGACGATTTCCAGCTGGCTTTCGAAACACCCTGTTAGCTTGTTCAAGATGAAGACTTTCGTGGTTCCCTTATTGCTGTTTGTCGTGCCGTTTGCATTGGTCCTGAAACAGCCTGACTTGAGTACGGCGCTGGTCTTTATTGCGGTCACGATGGTGGGATTCTTTTTTGCGGGACTTACGCTTACGGACATGTTCCTGATTGTAAGCCCGTTGCTGTCGGTGTTGTTCTCGCATTCGCAGGCGATCGGCTTTGAGGTGCTGTGGGGTGTCCTGATTTGCGTCGTGGTGTTCGCCCTGGTCCGCAGAAGGCTTCCGAAGGTGCTGACGGGAATTATCCTGCTCGCGAATATCTTGGCGGGGTATGCGAGCAGCATGGCGTGGAATATGCTGGAACCGCACCAGCAGAAGCGTGTGAATACCTTCCTGGATCCGATGAGTGACCCGTTGGGGGATGGCTATCAGGTGTTGCAGTCGCTGACGGCTATTGGTTCGGGAGGCCTGACCGGTAAGGGCTTTGGAAACGGAACGCAGACGAATCTCGCCTTCTTGCCCGAAGAACATACGGACTTTATCTTTAGTGTGCTGGGCGAACAGTTCGGCTTTGCAGGATGCGCCTTTGTCCTGTGCCTGTATGCGTTGTTCCTCTGGCGTGCGACATCCATTTGCAAGCAGACCTCGGATCCGTTCGTGACGCTTATGGTCATGGGAGCATCTACAATCTTCCTGTTCCATATCCTGGTGAATATCGCAATGACAATCGGACTTATGCCTGTGACGGGGCTTCCGCTCCCGTTCCTGTCGTATGGCGGCTCGTTTGCATTGACTTGCATGGTGCTGGTCGGCTTTTTGCTCTGCCTGCGTTACCAGGCACGACGTCGATAATTTTTACCGGTAGAAATTTTCTCATTTTTCCCGTTTCGTGCGTGTATAGAAGAGAAGGGCATGTATTGCCCCGAGGAGGTCTCTTCTGTGAATTTCTTTCGGAATGTGGAAAATTTTGTGTTCGGTGCGGAGTGTCTCGGCTGCGGCCGCGCTTCGGGACATCTGGATCCGTGGCTGTGTCCCGATTGTGTTGAATTGCTGGATCGTGAATCCAAGGCGGTCGTATCTCCGGGACCCGATGCGTATAGCCTGTTCCCGATGCGCCCCCTGACACGGCGCCTGGTGCATGCTCTCAAGTACAAGGGAATTTCGGGGATGGCGACCTATCTAGTTCATCATTCGTCGGTCGTAGGGGGAACAATGGGTGAAGAACTGGCGCTTTTGCCGAAACCGCTCCATTTTGTTCCCGTGCCGCTGCATAGGGCGAGGTTCAGGGAGCGTGGCTATAACCAGGCGGAAATGATTGCGTCGGCGCTTGCCGTGGTGACGGGCGGCAAGGTGTGCAAGTGGCTTCGCCGTAGGAGCTTCGTCGTTTCGCAGACCAAGTTATCGAAAGAGGAGCGCGAGCGTAACGTGGCGTTTGCGTTCGAGGCGGTGCTTCCGAAAAAAATGCCTGAACGGGGAACTGTGGTGGTGGTCGATGATGTGTTTACGACGGGGGCGACGACGTCGGCCTGCCTTGATGCCTTCGGGCGAGATTTCCCCTTGCCGCTAAAGGTCTGTACGTTGCTGTACGATGAACCCGCTTCGGTCGTGGCGGACTATGCGGCGGACTGCCAGATGGAATGGGATGTTTGAGTCATCCTGGAGCGTAGCGACGGGATCCAGGGATGATATAACAAGCCGACGAAAATAAGAAAAGCTCCCGAATGGGAGCTTGTTCGCGGAGGAAGAGGGACTCGAACCCCCAAGCCTTACGGCGGCGGTTTTCAAGACCGCTGACTTACCAATTAGCCTATTCCTCCAGGGTTTCCCAAGGATAGAAAATTTAGGGCTTTTCTGTCAACTGATGTTGGAAAAACCTATAAGTTTATCTAAATTTTACACTGTTATGACGGAGTTTGATCAAAGACAGGCTATAGAATCGCAAAAGATTCTGGACCTTTTGTTCTCTTATATGCCCAAGATTGCGGCCGAACGCAAGATGGACAACCTGTTGGTGCTGATGGCCGATTTGGGACGTTCCATTGTGTCGGCGGATCGGTGTTCCCTCTGGCTGATCGACGAGGACAGTGGTGAACTGTGGACCAAGGTGGCCCATGGCGTAAGCGAACTCCGTATTCCGCGCGATGCTGGTTTTGTCGGTTACTCCGTAAAGACGGCGGAACCTCTGCTGATCGAGGACGCCTACAAGGATCCCAGGTTTGATCGCCGTAGCGACGAAAAGACTCATTACCGCACGACATCTGTGATGACGGTGCCCCTGCTGAATTCCATGGGGCGCGTGATGGGTGTGTTCCAGGCAATCAACAAGCAGGGTGATTCGGCGATATTCTCGACGCAGGACCTTGAACGCCTGGCGCTTACGGCTGTGTATTCTGCCAAGACGGTGGAATCTGCCATGCTGAACGCCGAACTTGAGGCGACCCAGCGCGAAATTATCCATATCTTGGGTGAAGTTTCCGAATACCGTAGCCAGGAAACGGGCGACCATATCCAGCGCGTGGCAGAAATTTCCTACATGCTGGCGAAGTTCCTGAAGATGCCGGACGAGGAAGTGGACCGTATCCGTCTGGCAGCCCCGATGCACGACCTGGGCAAGGTGGGCATTCCTGATGCAATTCTCAACAAGCCGGGCCGCTTTACCGATGACGAATACGCCATCATGAAGACTCATTCCGAAATCGGCTACAACATGCTCTGCAATTCCAAGCGCAAGTTGCTTCGCTTTGCGGCATCCATCGCTCGTTCGCACCATGAACGCTGGGATGGCAAAGGCTATCCGTTTGGACTTGCTGGCGAGGCTATTCCCCTGGCGGGCCGCATTTGCGCCGTGGCGGACGTCCTGGACGCCTTGTCGAGCCCCCGTTGCTACAAGCAGCCGTGGCCCGAGGAAAAGGTCAAGGAAGAGTTCCAGAAACAGCGCGGTGCTCAGTTCCAACCGGAACTGGTGGATGTGCTGATAGACCACTGGGACGAAATTTACGGACTCTACCGTCGTTAAAGTTTGAAAGGCCCCGATTGAATCGGGGCTTTTGCTTTTCTCGAATGTAACCAAAAAGAAAAAGACCTCGATGAATCGAGGTCCTTTTTCGTGGCACCGGTCAGAATTGAACTGACGACACGCGGATTTTCAGTCCGCTGCTCTACCAACTGAGCTACAGCGCCGACTTGGTAGGCCAAATATAGCACATCGTGTGATGCTTGTCAAGGGTAAATAGAATATTACTGATTTTTTTTCCTTTTTTTCTAATAATCTTCTAAATTTACTACTTGGGTGTCCAGGAATAAGACTTCGGAAATCGGGATTTTCCGAGAAACTTTTTATAGGTGGCAGTGTGTACTTATTCAAAAAAGTGAATGGCTTTGCTGTAATGGCTGGCCTCGGTTTGGCTTTCGCAGGACTGATTGCATGTTCTGAAGATACGACGTCCTCTAATAGGGATAAGGATCCGTTGCCCGTAAAGATTGAAACGACGACGGTCGTGGATTCGAACGGGAATACCATTACGAGGATTGATACCATTACCCCGCATCGTGACTCGTCAAGGACGATTGACCCGGTTACGGGCGATACGGTATATAAGTACGATACGCTTTATATTCCTGCGGACACGACTGTCCAGTGGAAAGGCAATTCCGCCTTGGTGATTACCGAAATTTCTCCGGTGAACCTGGACTGGCTCGATGAAAATGGTGACGATCCGGGTTGGATTGAAATTTATAACGCAGGCGATGTTGCCGCAAACCTCAAGGGTTACTCCCTTGTTGAGAATTTGGATAAGCCGCGCAAGTGGGTGTTCGGTGACGAACTGATCGCTCCGAAGTCCTTCCGCACGGTATTCTGCGACAAGAACGACGTGAAGGCCGCGGCGGCCGATAATGGGACTGAATTGCATCAGCGTACCCATACTAACTGGAAACTGGAAAAGAAGGGCGGCTCAGTCTACCTGATTGACCCGTATTACGCAATCCGTGACTCGGTGAACTATCCTGAACTTTCCTCGGGTATGAGCTGGGGCATTGTGGACGGCGGCGAGTGGAAGTATTTTGAAAAGCCGACGCCGGAACAGCCGAATACGGCAAGCGTTGCCTACGATGGCGTTGCTCCCAAGTTTAACTTTAGCACCAATAAGGGTGGCTTCTATAGTGACAAGGTCGTTCTGAATGCGCCGACGGGCCTTGCGGAAGGAATGAAGGTGCGCTGCACCCAGGACGGCTCTGCCCCGACTGAAAGCTCTCCCGAGTTCAATACCGATATGACTATCGATCATACGATGGTTTTGCGTTGTGCCGCCTACAAGCAGGGCCTCTTGACTAAGGAGGTGGTGACGAACACCTACTTTATCGGTGAGTCGGTAAATATGCCCGTGGTGGCGGTGACCGTGGACCCGAGCTTCTTTGTGAAGTATTACAAGAAGACGAACGGTGGCGAACCTGACATGAAGCATGACCAGATGTACGCTCCGAATGAATCTTATCCGAATGACTCTGGCGAAATGGCTGCCCATGTGGAATACTTTGAAAACGGCTCGAAGAGCACGGACAAGGCTTGGGAATCCGATGCCGGTATTTCCCTGATGGGTGGCTGGAGCCGTATGGAACGCAAGAAGTCCCTCGCAGTCGTGATGCGCAAAGAATATGGCGGATCCTGGATCAAGTATCCTTTGTTCGAAACTCGCAAGGGCGTGAACGACAGGTACAAGGGCTTTAACCTTCGTAACAACGGTAACCGCTTTGTGAGCGACTACTTTGCCGATGCCGTGGGTGGCGCCATTCTTGAAGGAAGCGGCGTGGATTACCAGCGTAGCCGTCAGGTGGTGGTGTTCTACAACGGAACCTACTACGGTATTCACGACATGCGTGAACGCTACAACAAGAACTTTGTAGAAACGAATTACGGAATTGACGCCTCGTCGGTCACCTTCCTCAAGCATTTGGGAAAGGAAATCGAGGCAAGCAACGGTTCTCCTGACGAATACATTGCCTTGCTGGAATTTGCCGCGGCGAACGATCTTAGTGCAAACGACGAGGCTTACGCCTATATGGCATCGCAGATGGATATGGGTAACTTTGCACGCTATATGCTTGCTGAAATGTATACCCATAACGGTGACTGGCCGAACAATAACGTGCGCGTATGGAAGGCTCCGGAATCGCCTCTTTGGAAGTTCATGGTCTATGACCTTGACCATGGTTTTGACTGGGAATGGAGGGTCACCGGATTTAGTTCGTCCACGAATATGTTTAAATGGGCTGCACAGGGCGGCCGCACGGATGGTAGCTGCTATACGAGTAGTGACAAGGCGTTTACCGGTGATAAGGCGCACTGCTTCCATGTCCTTTATGCTCGCCTGATCAAGAATCCCAAGTTCAAGAGCCTGTTCCTCAACAATGCCGCTGTAATGATTGATTCCTACTTGAACGCAAAGAACATTAAGGCAAAGGCTCAGTTCCTTGCCGGCATGCTCAATGCGGATGATGTCGCCAGGGATATGGCTGTAGAAGCCTATAAGGAAAGAAGAAGCCAGTATAACCACAGCTTCGATCCGTATGGCGAAAGGCTGGGTACCTGGGCCGATGATCGCGATCCCGAGTTCCTGTCCGAAATCAAGAGCGAATTCGGCGTGAGCGACCCAGTCTCTGTAAACATTTCTGCAAACGGAAACGGCACGATTCTTATGGATGGCGCTAACCTCCCGAACGGAAGCTATAAGGGCAAGCTCTTTGCCGGAAATACGGTGGAACTGACGGCTGTTCCCAATGCCGGTGCCGTGTTCGCAGGTTGGTCCGATGGTGCTACTACGGATGTGACCCGCATTGTACCGGTTACGGAAGGATTGACTCTCCAGGCTAATTTCAAGTAATAGCGCTTTGTAAGCATTTGAAAAGGAGTGCGTGGCTTTGTGCCCCACTCCTTTTTTCTAAATTTGGCGCCATGAAAAGCCCCGTGCGCAAGATGTTCGATGAAATCGCCAACCGCTATGATTTTCTGAATCATACGCTAAGCTGCTTTCAGGATATCTTGTGGCGTCGCAGTTGCTGTCGTGAACTGAAACGGATGCGGCCGGGAAAACGCCTGCTGGACCTTTGCGGTGGAACGGGCGATTTTGCGGCTACTTACGAGAAGTTCAATGGGACGCCCGACGTGGCCGTACTTGGGGATTTTTCGTTCGGGATGCTGAAGGGGGCCGAGGGCAAGAAAACCGTCGCTGTTCCCGTGCAGCTCGATGCGATGAAGATGCCCTTTGGGGACGCATCTTTCGATGTTATCCTGAACGGATTTGGAATGCGAAACTTGCCCAATGCGGAATTGGGACTCAAGGAATCGGCGAGAGTGCTTTGCGGTGGAGGTTACCTGCAGGTGCTCGAATTTTTCTCGCCGCGCAATGCATTCAACAAGTTTTTCTACAGGAGGCTTGCACCGCTCTTTATTCCGGTGCTGGGGGCATTTTTTAGCAAGCGGGAGGCTTACGAATATCTGGTGAATTCGGTGCTCCGTTTCTTGCCGGTTGCGGATTTCGTCGCGTTGGCGGAATCGAACGGCTTTGAACTGGTGCATGTGAAGCCTTGCTTTTTCGGGGTTGCTTACCGCGTATTGTTGAGGAGACGGTCATGAGCCGATATATTTTGGGGGTGACGGGTGCCAGTGGCGCTATCTACGCTGTTCGCACCGCGATGCATTTAAAACGACTGGGGCACCATGTGACGGCCTTGGTGACTCCGCCGGGGAAAGGGGTCTTGCGCTACGAGGAACAGAATTGCCTGTTCGACTACGTGGATGCCCAGCCGGATGTGAACGATTTTTTTGCGGAATGCGCTAGCGGTAGCGCCGATTACGCGGGAATGGCCGTGGTGCCCTGCTCCATGGGAACGCTGGGGCGCATTGCGGCGGGAACGTCGGACAACCTGCTGATCCGTGCCGCGGATGTGTGCCTTAAGGAACGCCGCCCGCTGATCGTGGTGCCGCGCGAGACTCCTTACAACATGATTCACCTAGATAACATGATGCGCCTAACGCGTATGGGCGGCGTCGTGATTCCTGCCTCTCCGCATTTTTATGATCGTCCGAAGACGATTGAAGAGGCTGTGGATACGGTGGTGGCGAAGATCCTGATGCACCTGAAGGCGTTCCCCGAAGAGAATGATGTCGTCAAGCCGTGGAAAGGAACCTCTATGCTGAAGGTTCTTTCAAAGTCTACGGGCAAGGCGAAAGGGAAGAAAAAATAGGCTTCTATGCTGAAAAAGATTCTTGAATTCGGGCACATGGTGCGCTTTAGTCATTCGCTTTTCGCGATGCCTTTTGCGATAGGTTCCATGTGGGTGGCGGCAAACGGTTTTCGCGGAATGAGTGTCGCGGAGACTATGCGGATTGTCCTGCTGATTGTCGGCTGTATGGTGACTGCACGCAACAGCGCGATGAGCTTCAATCGCATTGCCGATGCAGATATCGATGCCAAGAATCCTCGTACGGCGAAACGTCACTTGCCGGCAGGGCGCCTGAGCAAGAAATCCGTAGTGGCATTCCTTGCTGTAAACGGCGTTCTATTCGTTCTGTTCGCGGCCCTTTTGCAACCGCTTGCGGGCTTGCTTGCTTTGCCGGTGTGGCTATTGTTGCTTTCTTATTCGTACTGGAAACGTTTCAGCTGGCTTTGCCACTGGTTTCTGGGCTTTGCCATCGGCATGAGTCCGCTCGGTGCCTGGATTGCCATTCGCGGCGAGTTTGCCGTGTTCCCGATTTTCTTGCTTGTGATTCTGATGCTCTGGATGGGCGGCTTTGACATTATTTACGCAACGCAGGATGAAGAGATTGACCGAGCGATGGGGCTGCATTCGGTGCCCGCCCGATTTGGCCGTAAGCGAGCCCTGCAGATTGCGTTCTGGAGCCATGTCGCGATGCTTGCCCTGTGCGTGGCGTTCGGCGTGTTCTGGGGAATGGGGATTCCCTGGTGGGTGGTAACCGGCTTGATGACTGCCGCCATTCTCTATATTCATCTGTTCCGTAAATCCGACGACCTTGACGCCATGAACCGCGATTTCTTCTTGGCGAATGTCGCTATCAGTGTTCTTGTGATGGTTGGGCTCATCGTGTGGATTTGCATGGGAGGCGATGTCAATGCCCTTTACTAATGGCCCTTTCAAGAAACCCTTTTCTATCGAAGACAAAATCAAGATGTTCGAACGCATGGGAGCGACTGCCGCCGTAATCGCGCTGATCATCATCATGCTGATTGAGTCGGGTTATGTTGGCGAATACAAGAACCTCGCCGATATGGGCCTTACCGCGATGATCGTGGTACTGGCAGTTTCGCTCGTCGGCAGTCTTTTTTATAAGACGCGAAAAAAATAGTAGAATACCTATAAAGGTTGGTTTCCCACCGTGTTTTATAGGTGCGTCATGCGAGTTTTTTGTGGAGTGTACCTATAATTAGGCCTGAGGCAGTATTGTTATAGGTACAATGTTTAGTTTTACAGATAAATTAACCGCATTCTTTGCTAAAATCTTTCCGAAAAATACCTATAAGCTGTGCGAAATTGTGTCTTTTATAGGTCGAGTCGATCGTTGTTTCTCTTATATGGCTTCTTTTAACGAGTGCTTTGTACCTATAAGAAAGCTTTTTCCCTTTTTTTATAGGTACGTTTCAAAAAATGGGGGTTGAATTTCCGTGATTCGCGGTTGTTAGATTTCCAGGTCGGCGCTATACACGGTTTCGACCGTTCCGTCGTCGCATTTGAATAGCAGGCTTCCGTCGTCTTGCATGTCGAGGATGGAGCCTGTTTTTTTGATGGCGCCTTCGCCGCTGTCGCGGTTCTGGTCGGTGCAATGGTTGTTGACGACAATCGTCCCGCGGGCGCCGATAAACTGGTCCATGCGCTTCCACGCGGCAACCCACGGGCGGATGCCGAAGGCGCGAAACTGCCCGACGGCACGTTCAAGGTTCGCAACAAGCATTTGCAGTAGCTTTTCGCGGTTGATTTCATGACCGCAGATATCCTTGAGGGTCGTAACGCTACGGCCTAGGTGGACGTAGTCGGCGGGGGAACTGTTCACGTTGATTCCAACGCCCATGCTGATGGCGGGTATGTTTTTTGCCGCGGTTGAATGTTGCGCTCCGTCCGATTCCCTCTTTTTGATATAAACTAATTCGGCGAGTATCCCGCAGAACTTGTGCTTTCCGCAGAGGATGTCGTTGGGCCATTTGACGGTGACTTTTCCGATGTCCTGGTTGCCTAGGCCTTGGGCGTTGGCGTCGTCCTGAAGCCCCTTGAAGATTTCTGCGAAGGTAAGTGCCGCCACTTGCGTAATCTGCGGTGCCGAGGCGAGCGGGATTCCGTCCAGCGGAATCAGGATGTTGAAGTAGAGGTTGAGGCCGGCGGGGGAGTCCCAGGTGCGTTCGTGACGGCCCCGTCCTGCCGTCTGCGTGTCGGCGACCATCAATGTGCCGGGTACAATTTCTCCGGCGGCGGCGCGGGCCTTCATTAAGCTGTGTGTACTTTCGAGACTTTTGAAGATATGCGCGGGGGCGTTATCGAAACCGCAGAGATGCCAATCGCAGAATGGTCGCTCGGGACTGAACACGGCTACTCGTCTTTTTTCTGGTCTTCGATCATCTTCAGGGCCTCTTCGGGGAAGATGGCGAAGTATTCCTTCTTCTTGTCTTCGAAGAGCTGCAGCAGGCGCTCCTGCTCGAACTGCTCGCGGTCAATGTTCTGCATGAAGAATTCGTCGCGGGCGAAGTCGCGGGTGGTCATCATTTTCTTGATGTCCTCGGAGAGGTCCACCTCGTCCCAGAGGATGTAGTAGGAGCCGATGATGCCGTCGGCGAAGATGTCCACGTTCAGGGTGACGGAGTTGTTCTTGGTTGAATCGACCAGTTCCACCTTGGTGTCGCGTTTTTCGGGGCGGAACACCTCTGCGTCGTTGATGGGTTTGTCCAGGTCCTGGGCCCAGCAGAAAGCCGCTGCGCCAAGCAAGAACATCACCTTATGTTTGAACGGGAATGACATACCCATAATATACAATGAAAAAGCCCCAAATAAAAGGGGCGAACAAAAAAGCGTGATGAAAAGCGACTAAAAAATTGAATTTGAGGTGCTTATGCTTACACGACCCCGTATTCTTTCCACTTGCCGCCACGCCAGCGGATGTAGTTGACGATGGAACGGTAGAATTCGTCGGCGGCCATGCCGAGCCAGATGCCTACAAGTCCGAGGTGCAGGCCGAAGGCGAGCAGGAGGGCGGTGCCGAGGCCACAGGTCCACATCATGGCGGAACCCACGATGGCGGGAAACTTGGAGTCGCCCGAGGCGCGGAGCGCCGAGGTGATGACCATGTTCGCTGCCTTGAACGGTTGCAGGATGACGTCGCACCAGAGGCAGTACCTGCCGAGGCGAATGATTTCGGGGTCGCTCGTGTAGAATGAAAGGAGTTGTTCTCCGAGGAGCGCCACGATGATGGCGACGATAAGTCCGCTTGCGCTGCCCGCAATGAGGCTTTGGTGAAGCCTGCGGTTCGCCTTGTCGAAGTCGTGGGCGCCTACAAGGTGGGCGACCAGGATCTGGTTCCCGCAGCTGAGGCCGACACTCAGGATGACGGCGAGCATGGCGAAGTTTGCACTGAAAATGCGAGCCGTCATGGCGACGATACCCAGATGCACCACGATGGCGGTGAGGACCACTTGAAATATCTGGAAGCTCACCGGCTCGACCGCGGCAGGAAAACCGATGCGGATCCAGTCTGGCAGAATCACGCGCGAGCGCTTGAAGTCGGTGCTGCGGATTTTATGGTGAACCTTGAATCGCAGGATAAAGTATAGGATTGTTGAGGAGATAAGCCACGAAAGCATCGTGGCGAGTGCCACGCCCTTGACGCCCATCTGTGGAAAACCGAGGTAACCATTCAAGAAGACCACGTTCATCGCGGCGTTCGAAATGATGGTGACGATGTTTCCGAGCAGGTTCCAGGTGGTAAGCCCATGGGTGGCGATGAGAGCCGTGAGTGTCGATTGCAGGGCGCGGAAGGCAAAGCCGATGGCGACGATGTGCAGAAAGTCGCGGGCGTGGTGGGCGGCTTCGCCGGTAAGCCCCATCCAGGCGACAATTTGATTGGCAAGCGGGATGACGATCAGTGTAATGGCTATACCGAGTAGAAGGCTTCCGAGCAGCACCATGGTCTGGGTGGTGCCCGCTTGTCTGGGGCGTTCGGCGCCGATAAACTGCGAGGCGATGCTCGCCCCTGCCTGGGCGAAAGCCTGGATGGCCATGAAGAGGGCGCCCAGGACGGGCATGAGCGCCCCCACGCCCGCCGCCGCTGTTTCTGACGTCCGCGACAGAAACCAGCTGTCCATCATCGGCTGGCATGTAGCTATTCCGAAGGTGATAAAAAGCGGCCATGAAAGGCTTAATAGGGAGCGGTCCTTGACTTGTACTTGCATACGCCGCAAATTTTAGAAATGCCTCTGGCAAAAAGCTAGAGGCAAAAAGAATACTTTTTGTATACGGATGTGTGCAGAACTTATTCCCCGCGGTTCTTCGCGGCGACGTCCTTGTACCTGTTGTGGTCGGAGAGATTCTTGCTGAAAAAGTGCGTCATGCTTCCGTCGTCTTTTGCAACAAAGTAAAGGGCTTCGGTCTTGGCGGGGAACAGGGCCGCTTCGATTGCCTTGCGTCCTGGATTCGAAATCGGGCCCGGCATGAGTCCCTTGAATTTGCGGGTGTTGTAGGGACTGTCGCTGTTGAGCTGGCTCTTGTAGATGGGGCCGGTCAGGTTCTTGAAGATGAACCGCACCGTGGGGTCGGCCCCGAGCGGCATGCCGATGCGGAGGCGGTTATGGAATACGCCTGCAATCAGCGGACGTTCTTCGGGAATGCCCGTCTCCTCTTCCACGACGCTTGCGAGGGTCAGCACCTTGTGCCAGCTGCCGAGCGTATTCCACATGGAGCCGGGCTTCTTCTGCATTTCGTCGCGGACCTTCAGATTGGCGGCAACCATCTGCTTCAGGATGGTTTCCTCGTCGGCATCGATCGGGAAGGGGTAGGTGTCGGGGAGCAGGTAACCTTCGAGTGAATTCGCCTCGATTCCAAGGGAACGGGCGAACTTCGGGTCCTGGACGAGCTTGTTCCAGCGGTCCGCACTCAGGTCAGGGTAGGCTTTCTGTAGGTAGGCGGGGATTTCCCAGGAGGCGCGGCCTTCGGGAATGGTGACGCGTCGTACGGCGACCTTGCCCGACTCGATAATCGAGAGTACCTGCGGGAGTGTAAGTCCTGCGGGAATTTCGAACCAGCCGGCCTTGAGGTTCGGGTTCAGTCTCTTTACGGTCAACCGGAAGGCGAGGTCGTCGGTCCATACCCCGTTCTGCTTCAGGACCTGGAAAACTTTGGCGGGGGAACTGCCTTTGGGGATTTCCAGGAGCACGGTTTGGGTGTTTTTTGCCTGTTCGCCCATCCTGGACTTGAGGTTAAGGGCCAAAAAAGTGCCCAAAAGTGCCAAAATGAGGACCAAAATAAGTAAAATCTTCTTCATATCGCAAAAATTTAAAAGAAAATCTAACGGAAGTCAAAAATAAAAGGTATATTCCTACTTGCATTGTCAAGTTTTTTAACCTGTTTCTGAGGAAAGATATGAAAAAGGTGCTTTTAATTGCTCTTGCCCTGATGGTTAGCTTCTCTTTCGCAGCCGGCAAGAAAGTCAAATCCAAGCTGGGCGACGTGGACCTGACCAAGGAAAAGGACGGCGGCGCAGTCGTCTGTACGGCAGGCTTCAACGACGAACTGACAATCCTTAAGGACGGCGATACCGACGTGCTCGTGAAGGGTCCTTGCGGACAGGGTTGGGTTCAGAAGTCCAAGATTGAATACGTTGCACAGGCCGCGGGTGACAAGTCCATGAAACTCGACCAGGTGGACGTGGTGGGCTGGCTCGATAACCCGAGCGCCGTGTTCGTGTTGGAAAACGACGACATTGACCTCGATGGTGTGAACATCGACCGTGACTTCAAGGAATACCTGCAGCACACGATGGACCGTGAACAGATGGAAATGCACAACAACGAAAACTAGTTCGTTTCGTTCATTCGCGTCTTTTGTTGCCCGGCTTTAGTCCGGGCTTCTTTTTTTGTGCGGATGCCGTTCTCACGACGTTTGTTTCAGGATGGCAACGTTCGTGTACACACGTATACACTTATGATTTTTGTGTGCTTTTTATCACGTGGAAAAAGCCCCTCTTTTAGCTAAATTTACCCTCGGAGATTGGTGAAAAAAGAGGATGTATGAAATTTTCAAACAGCATTAAAGTTCTTGGCCTGGGCGTTCTCGCTGCAGGTCTTCTTTCCACTTCCTTTGCCGCGAACCGCGTTGGTCCGGTGAGCCAGTACGGTCAGCTGATGGCTGGCAAGAATTCTAACGGCAAGGGCCAGATTTACGGTGCCTGCAAGGGCGTTGCCGATGGTGCCGAAGTTGCCGTGCAGGGCATGAGCCTTTTCTGGAGCATTTCGAGTGATGTGGGCTCTCCTTTCTGGACCGCCGAACATGTGAACAAGCTAGTTAAGGATCAGAAAATTCAGTTGATTCGTGCCCCGATGGGCGTGGATGAAGACTGGGGCTCCGGAAACTACTTCACCAATGAAGGCTACTATAAGGGCCTCATGAATACTGTGGTGCAGGCCGCCATTGACAACGATATCTACGTGATTATCGACTACCATAGCCATCATGCTGCTGACGACGTGAATAAAGCCAAGTCGTTCTTTGGCACCATGGCCCAGAAGTGGGGCGCCTACGATAACGTCATCTTTGAAATTTTCAATGAACCGTTACAGGGAGTGGCTTGGAGTTCCATCAAGACCTACGCAGACGCTGTGGTGGAGACGATTCGCCAGTACTCGGACAACTTGATCGTGGTGGGAAGCCGTAGCTGGGACCAGTATCCGAATGACGCCGCGAGCGCTCCCGTTACGGACGCCAAGAACAACACCGCTTACACTTTCCACTTTTATGCCGGCTCGCATTACACCAATTCCGAAGGTGCAAATGCGGTCTCTGCAATGAACAGCGGCCTCTCGGTGTTCGTGACCGAATGGGGTACGGTTGATGCTTCGGGTGACGGTGGCTTCAATGCCTCCAATAGCACCACCTGGTACAACTGGATGAAAACGCATAAGCTTTCCGGTGCGAACTGGTCTGTATCTAACAAGGCTGAATCTGCTTCCTATTATACCGGCAGTGCGGATAATCCGTCTTACACGACGAGTGGCCAGTGGGTAAATTCCAACGTGTTCGCCTCGCTTCCCCAATCCTATACGGCATGTGACGGTGCTCCTGCCTCTAGCAGCTCTATCGCCAGTTCCTCCAGTGCGCTTCCTTCCGGTTATACCGATTACATCGATGACCTGGAAGATGGCGATGGTTATACTTTTACCGGTGGCGAATGGTATGCCTATACCGATATGGCCGATAAGGGTGCATCGACGATTTCGAACGATGAAGGCGCAAAGGGCGGTTACGATGTGGTAATTGCAGGCTCCAAGGCAGGAAACTCCACCAAGTATGTCGCGGGTATTACCGGTATCAACCTTTCCCAGGGCGGCAACAAGTACGATCCTTATGTTGCGTTGGGCCTTGCGCTGAATGAAAAGCAGACTGCGTACGACCTTTCCGCCTGCACGCAGATTTCTTACAAGTACAAGGGCGCTGCCCATAATTTCAAGGTTGAAGATACTGCAGTTCTGGATTACGGTTTCCATCAGATTCATAAGTCTGCATCCGACACCTGGACGACTGCGACGATTCCTTGGGATATGCTTTCTCAGGAAGCATGGCCGGATCCGGTGGAACTTTCCAAGAAACGTATCAACAAGTTCACGTGGGAAGTCAAGGGTGTTGCAGAAACGACTACCCAGCCGAAGTACAACTACCTCTATGTGGATGACGTGCGTTGCTCTGGCTGGGCCATTCAGCCGGTTCCCTCTCCGGTTTCCAGCAGCTCGTCTGCAAAGTCCTCTTCGAGCGTAGCCTCTAGCAGTTCCGCGAAATCTTCGTCTAGTGCCGCAAGCAGTTCTTCTGCGAAGTCCAGTTCCAGTATCGCCTCTAGCAGCTCTGCGAAGTCTTCGTCAAGCGTCGCCTCTTCCAGCTCCGTACGTTCTAGCTCCAGCGCAAAGTCCTCGAGCAGCGCGGCGACGCAGGTGGTTGTCGTCGGTGACCTCAAACAGACGGTCGCTCAGGGGGGCCAGTTTGAAACGGTGACCTTCAAGAACGTGCAGACATTCAATCGTAACACCTGGAATCTCCACTTCTTCAACATTGAACAGTCCGGTAGCGAAGTGACTGTTGCGGGCTCGGTCCCGAATTATGTCCAGGTTGGCGACCATACCGAAACGCTGACGATTAACAATACGCAGTTCGAAATCAAGCTGACGGTGACCGCTGCGGCAAGCAGTTCTTCTGCCTCGGTCGAAAACACGTCTAGCAGCTCGGTTGAAGGATCTTCTTCGAGCGAATCGACGACCGTTGTAAATGTCTTTGAGGTGAATCCGCTCAAGGTGTCCATGACGGGCCGTATGCTGCAGGTTTCCGGTGCCGAAAGGGCCTCCGTTGATGTGTTCGATATGCAGGGTAGCCCGGTGGCAAGCTTCAAGCAGGTGACCGGTTCCGTGAGCCTCGAAAATCTCCGTCAAGGCAACTACATCGTGCGCGTTCGCTCCGGTTCTATGAACCTGACTCGCCGAATCGCGATCAAGTAGACTTTTCAGGGCTCCTTTGGGGCCTAAAAAGGATAATTTATAGAAAATGCTAGGCTAATTCGCCTGGCATTTTTTATTTTTGTGGAAAATTTTTTAGGGGTCTTGCCCAGGAGAGAATATGAGAATAATAACTGGTCTCGCATTTGCGTTGCTATTTGCTGTAACGGCAAGTGCGAATTTTGCGTCAAAGATCTTTGAATTGGAGAGCGGTAGTGCTGTCCAGACGGTAAAGGCCGGCGATACCATCCAGACGATGGTTTTCAAGACGCAGAATGTCGGCACGGTTACCCCGTATCTTTTGAAGGGGTTGCATTGTGATTGTGTGAAAAAGGACAAGGCAGGCTCTTGCACGGTTTCGGGACGAATTCCTGCACATACTGCGGGTGGGGATTACGACATGAAACTGGATGTGGAAGGCAGCATCAATCATTCAATAGATGAAATGTGGCTGAAGATTACCGTTATCCCCATGAGTTCCCCTATTGAGGTTATCAGCGGGAGCAAGGACCAAACGGTTACGGCGGGCGAACCGATTGATACGATTGTGTTCGGTTTTAAGTCGGGCTTAGGTATAGATGCAAATTTCCCCAAGGGAGTAGATTATAGCTACGATGCTGAAACTCATACGGTTGCTCTTTTTGGTACAACACAGGAATCTCTTTTCGATAACGAATACGATTATGAAATTTATGAGACTGATGAGGCTGGAAATAAGTTTTTTACTGTCTCAGGCAAGATAACGGTGCTTCATACGCCAAGTGAAACTTCGATAGAGACTATCGAAAATGCTACGCAGGAAGTTATTGCCGGTGAATCGATCAAGCCGATTGTGTTCAAGTATGCAAATGCGAAGAATATGAGTATCGAGGGAAAGCCGACATGTATTGAACGGCAGGTGAATTCAAACGAAAAGACTTTGACGCTTACGGGGGCTTTCCCTGAAGATCACGGTGATGGAGAGTATACGATTGCGGCGATTGCCTTGGGACCGGATAAAAACGATACCGCCTATGCGACGATTGTTGTGAAGCACAAGCCTGCCTTGGTTGATTTGGAACTGATAAGCGATAATGCTACGCAGACAGTGGTGGCCGGCGAGTCGATTGATCCGATTGTGCTCAAGTTCGAGGGATCGCCGAAGATTAGGGCGGAAGGTGTTCCGGTAGGTGAATTCCTTTTCGTGACAAATCCCGATAATAAGACCTCGAAGTTTACGGGGAAGGTTTCGCCTACGACCGTGGCTTCTGAATATAAGGTGAGCTTTATTGCCCAGGGTGACTTGAACAGCGATACGGTCTATGCGACGATTATTGTGCAGGCTCCGTCTTCGAGCTCTATCGCCGAAAGCTCCAGCAGCTCCAGCGAAGAAAGCAGCTCTTCTATCGAATCCTGCTCTTCTACAGAAGGGTCTTCTTCAAGCGAAGAAAGCAGTTCCTCTGCTGAATCTTCTTCCAGTGAGTCGTCCAGTTCCTCTGCTGAATCTTCTTCGAGTGTGGAGTCTAGCAGCTCGGCAGAGTCCTCGTCTAGTAGCTCCTCTTCTGTTGAGTCCTCTTCGAGTGCGGAGTCTAGCAGCAGTGCTGAAGAATCCTCTTCTAGCGAAGAGCACACGACCGTGGTGCAGGCCGTTGCGGTTAATCCGCTCCATGTTTCGATGGAAGGTCGTTTGCTGCAAATTGCCGGCGTCGATTACGCGGATGTCGATGTGTTCGACATGCAGGGCCGTCCGATGGTAAGCTTCAAGCAGGTAATCGGTTCCGTGAGCCTTGAAGGCATCCGTCAGGGAAACTACATCGTTCGCGTGCGCTCCGGTTCTATGAACCTGACTCGCCGCATTGTAATGAAGTAAGCTTTAGCGCTTTTTCGATAATCCTCGGTCGCTTGGCCGGGGATTTTTCTGCATACAAAATTAGTTATGCACAAATTTATATATCTGCATAAATTAGCGGCGTGGAATTGCTATATTTGGGGCATGAAGTTTTCAAATGGTGTAAAAGATGGTCTGCCGATAGGCCTTGGCTACTTCGCCGTCTCGTTCTCGTTCGGGATTGCAGGGTCAAAGCTCCTTTCATGGCCGTTGGTGACCTTGATTTCGATGACGAACTTGACTTCGGCGGGGCAGTTTGCAGGCCTTCAGATTATGGCCGATGCCGCGGGTACCTTTATCGAAATGGCGATAGCTTCGTTTTTCATCAACCTCCGCTATAGCCTGATGGCGATTTCCCTGTCGCAGAAGGTGGCTCCCTCGTTCGGTGTTGGCAAGCGTCTTTTGCTTGCTACCGGTATTACTGACGAAATCTATGCGCTTGCCATGAGTCAGAACGGACCTGTAACGGCGCGGTATTTTGTGGGGTTGATGGTGCTGCCCTATATCGGCTGGTCTTCGGGAACGTTGTGCGGTGCCATTTGTGGTGAAATCTTGCCGTCGATCGTGACGAACGCCCTGGGGGTTGCCCTTTACGGTATGTTCGTGGCGATTGTCGTCCCGCAGATGAAGGCTCATTTGCCGACATTGGTTGCTGTCCTGATAGCGATAGCCTGTAGTCTTGCGTTCAAGTACGTTCCTGCGTTGAGCGGAGTGACGGTTGGATTTGCGATTATCATTTGCGCCCTGGTGGCGTCCTTTATCGGGGCAGCCCTGTTCCCGGTCAAGGATGAATCTGACAATGTTGGTCAAACGAAGGGGGAGGCGTGAACTTTAGGGACTATTGCCTTTTCCTGCTTGTGATGGCGGGTGTGACGTATCTGCTGCGTGCGGTTCCGTTTGTTCTTTTGAAGGGTAAAATCAAGAGCCGCTTCTGGCGCTCGTTCCTGGCGTATGTGCCGTATACGGTGCTTGCGGCGATGACTGTTCCTGCGATTTTCTATTCAACAGACAACAAGTTTTCGGGGGCGTGTGCTCTGCTGACTGCCGTTGTCGCGTCGCTGTTTGGCCTTGGCCTAGTTGGTGTTGCTGTGGTTGCTTGCCTGACGGTTCTCGGCATCGACGGCTTGATGATGGTAGTGTAGTATGCAACCCGACCTGTGGCAAAAAATTCAGGATATTTGTGACAAGTTATCTAAAGTCACTTACGAGAACTTGACGAAGATTATCCGTCTTGAATCGACGGGGAGTTCTACGGCAGCGCAAAAGCTGGATGACAGTTTCCAGAACGATGTCGATGCGTGGATGGGTGGCGGCACCTGCTTCAGCATGACCTGGCATTTGTACCAGGTGTTCAGGGATATGGGTCTTTCGCCTCGTTTGGTGATGGGGCACAAGCGCAAGGAACGGAATATCCACTGTGCCTTGATTCTGCCGGATAACACGGATTCGTCTTTGCTTGCCGAAGGAGTGACATCCCCAAAAGTGGAATATCTTTTTGATCCGGGTTATTTGATTTTCGATCCTCTTCCAATTCCCCAGCCTTTCCCGCAGGGTTCTGGCGAGGCTTTTTTCCCGCTGGTACCCAACAGCGTTCGTCTGGTGCGACCCGATGCTTCGAGCATGGAACTTTGGACTGGCGGTACTCTTCGCGATAATGGTCGCATGACTTTCCCCATGAAGCTTCGCTTTGAATATCCCGTCGAAGGTGTCTCTGTGGAGGAGTTCAAGCAGCATTGGAACGAGAGCTTTTACCGCGAGATGATGACCTACCCGGTGCTGAACCGTCTTGACCGCGAGCATGGGGTGCAGTATTATTACCAGAAGGGAAACCTCGTCACTCGCGACGCAAATGGCTCCCGTATCGAAAAAATTGAAAATTCTGCCCAAATCGAGACCTTGAGCCGAGTTTTTGACCTTAAGCCGGAATTAATTGAACGCGCTCTGCACATTTTGAACAAATAAATTATATATTAGTTCAAAAAACGAGGTGAAAATATGAAGAAACTTGCCCTTGCCGTTCTGTCCGTCGTGTCTCTCGCCCTCATGGCTTGCGGACCTTCCAAGCTTGAAATCCAGGAGGCGTCTACGCAGAGCGACGTGCTCCTTGAAGTGCGTCAGGTGCTCAACGATTCCATTAGCCTGTTCGTGGGCAATACGCTTTATTTGAATTCCAAGCAGATGGTTGCGGATGATATGTATCCGCTTCTGGTGAGTACGCGTGATCCGGCTGAACTTGAAAAGCCGACGGCAACCGACATCCTCAACAACGACGAGGATTTCCTGAACTATCTTCGCCGCAAGGCCCCGGACTTTGTGAATGTGGGTGTCGTGATTGGTGAGACCGCCTACAACGAAATTGGTTTCGAAGAAAAGGATGCCGTCGAGAAACTCACCAAGATTTTCAAGAAGGTTCAGGGTGGTTCGATGGTGCTTTTCCATGAAAAGGCCGGTGAACTTACCGACATGAAGAAGCTTTATTAATTGGGACGCTTGGGCGTTCCCTATTGGGAGGAAAAATGAAAAATTGGGTAAAGATGGGTTCCGCCGTGCTGTTTGCGCTGGCGGTCGTTCAGAGTGCTTTTGCTGCACCGACGTGTCACGGAACATTGCATTTCAAGGCGCCTGACAACTGGGCTAAAATGTACGTGTCCGTGCTTGGCGGCTCGATGGAGATTCCGCGTTCTGCGCTTAATAAGAAGACGGGGTATTATGACTTTGACTTGGACCAAGTCGCGGAAGAATTTGTGGGGGACACCTTTGCGCTTGCCGATGCGTATGATTCAGGTCCTGTGCATTATGTGCTTCTGTCGGAATGGAACGGCCTCACCCGCTTCGATTATAGTTATCCGAAGATGCATGCCGATATCGCCTGCCCTGGAGAAGGAAAGGAGGTCTGGGTCCTTGAAGATCCGAAACATCCGGGAGAGACGTTTGTTTCTTCTACAAAGCCGGATATCAAGGTGCTCTTCGTTTTGCCTCCTGATGATGAAAAATGGTTCGCCTCGACGCCGATGTGGTCTCCGGACGGAACCTACGGGAATGGCCGTCCGTTAAGGGTCTATCCCTATATGTGCGGGTGGTACTACGCGGTCTGGATGAACGAGAATGTTTCCGAGAATGTCCTTATCTTTAGAGAGGACGATGAATCCTTGACAGATGCCATCGGTGTTAATGGTTGGGGAAAAGAGCCTGATTTAATTCCGATGAATTCTCTTTTTACATTTTTTGGTGCGGACACGGTTTCCTTTGTGACGGAACCCGACGTGGCGGAAGCCTATGATGTCACAGAGATGTATTTTAAGGGTAGTCCAGATGAACCGGGGATAGACGGCGTCTGTTCTTACGCCATGTACGTGACCTATTACGATACTGACGCTAGCTTGCATGGGGCTTTTACTTGCGATGATTATCCGGACGTGGCATCGAACGCTTGCTATGATGCTTCCGCTTATTATAACTTCCCGGGTGCAGGAAAAATAAATTCAGTTCCCTGTATTGGCGTGACTCCGGGAATTGTCAGTGAAACGCTTGATCCGACGAAGAAGAAGCCGACCTACAATTCGACGAGCGGGTGCTTCGTGAGTTCGGATGCCTTTGACGTGATGTTCGTGGAAACGGATGGCGTAAATGTGAAGCATGACTTCCGTTATCTGCCGTTCTTTAGGAATGAGTACGGCTTCTGGGAATTTGATAGCTATTACTACTCCTTTGACTATTTCGCACCTACAGAAGCCTTTACTCCGCTGAATGACCTTAAGGATTCTGTTACTGCGAAAACCTGCAAGGGTGATTGCGCTACTGCGGCGACACTTAGGGATGAATTTGGTGCGGTTAAGTATGGTCGTGGAAGTGCCCAAGGGTCGGAATACAATTATATTTCCCAAAGGGCGGATGAGGCTCTTGGTCCTGTTGAAAACTGGTCTGCGATTGATCCGAAAACGAATCTTCCGTATATCGACCTGTATCTGGTTTCTGCGGGTGAATTTGCCAATGGCGATGAGCCCAATGTTTATGATCAGGATAGCTGGGAAGAACGACTCGTGACGGAAGGAAACCAGCATTTCTGTATGGAAGTCCATGGTGTGTTTACCTACCACCGAGGCGCGTTCCTGTCGGTACGCGGGGACGATGATATCTGGATTTTTGTCGACAACAAGTTGGCGATTGACCTGGGTGGTCTCCACATGCCTGCTCCGAGTTATGTATCCTTGGATGATTTTGTTGGCAATACGGGCAAGCTTAAGGCGGGAATGGAGTATGACTTTGACATGTTCTACTGCGACCGTCGTACGAGCATGAGCAACCTGCGCCTGGTAACGAATCTGTATATCCACAACGATGATCCGTGGCATACGACTTCTGTCAAGAAGCCGTCGGTTGCTGCCGTAAAGAATGGCCAGTCCGGCATTGCCGTAAGGAATAGTGCCCGTTCGACCTTGACGATTGCAGGGGGCTTGGCTGGCGCAAAGTTCGCTGTGATGGATTTGCAGGGTCGCGTCGTGCGCCAGGGAAATCTCGCCGGTGCAGAAACGGTGGTGCCCGACCTTATGAACGGTTCCTATATCGTGAAGGTTGGCCGCGAAACCCGCCGCGTGAACATCCGCTAACTAGTTACACGGACGCCTAATTTGTCATCCCGGGCTTGCCCCGGGCGGACAGCACTTAGCACTTTAGTGCTTAGTGCGCATGGCCACCAAGGTGGGATCTCTTCAATTCCCATTGTCATCCCCGCGCAGGCGGGGATCTCTACTTAAGTTTCTTCAGTTCGTGCCACAGCATGGCAAGACCGATGATGGCTGCTCCTGTGTCTGCAATCGGCTGCGCCATGAACACTCCCTTGAGTTCAAAGAAGTGTGGCAGGATCAGCAGGAACGGGATCAGCAAAATTACTTGACGGCAGGCGTTCAGGAACATGGCTCTGAACGCCTTTCCTGTACCCTGGAAAAAGTTTCCCGACACCATGCCGAAGGGAATCATGAAGAAGGCGGCTGCAAAAATGCGCATGGCCCAGGCGGAAAGCTTTATGAGCTCGGGGTCGTTCGGTGCGAACGGTGCCACGAAGGTTTCCGCTTGCCACATGAGAACTGCCCAGGTGACGAACATGAATCCGCCTGCGTAAATGAAGGCAAACTTGAGGGTTTCCTTGACGCGCTTGTTGAGGCGGGCGCCGTAGTTGTAGCCGATAATCGGCTGCGTTCCGTGGACAAATCCGAGGAGCGGCAAGATGATGATCGAGATAATGCTATTGGTGATACCGAAAGCGGAAATCGCCATGTCGCCACCCGAAAGTGCTCCAGTCGTCTTGACGCTGATGTTTCCGTAGGTGGTCAGGCTCCAGGCCAAGATTGCGTTCATCAGGCTGTTGCAAATCTGCATCACGGAAGGCGGCAGGCCGAGAATATAAATCTTCCTGACATAGGCGGCGCGCAACTTCATGTGGCGCCAGCGAATGTGGATAGGCGCGGTCTTCTTGATGAAAAATTGAGTGATGAGAGCCGAGGCGACAAGCTGCGAGGCGATGGTCGCCCAGGCAGCGCCCTCGATGCCCCAGTGGAACTTCATGATAAAGAGGTAGTCCAGGACGATGTTTGTGACTGCGCCCGCAATTTCGCGGAACATGGCTGTTTTCGGGTGGCCCATCGAACGGATGAAGTGGTTCATGCCCGGGGCGATTGTCTGGAATATGGCACCGCACAGCAAAATGCGCATGTAGCTGCTGGCCACGGGCAAGGTCTGCTCGCTTGCGCCGAACAGCTTTAACAGGGGCTCCATGAAGATTTCGCCGAGCGTGAACGTGCCGATGGCCATCAGGATCAGCAGCGAAAAGGAGTTGTTCAGGATGATGCTTGCCTGGATATACTTCTTTTGCCCGAGGCGGATTGCAAAGAGCGTGTTGCCGCCCACGCCGACCATCATGGACATGGCCATAATGAACAGGCAAATCGGGAAGCAAAGTGTGATACCTGCGATACCGAGGCTTCCGACGCCCTGCCCCACAAAGAAACGGTCCACTACGTTGTAGAGGGCATTCACCAGCATACTGATGATGGCGGGGACCGAGAACTGCAGCACCAGTTTCGGGATGCTTGCAGAACCAAAGGAGTTGAGGCGATCGGAGTTCAGTTTTGACATTTCGGAGCCAAATGTAGCTTTTTGAATGTCGGGTGACAATGGTATATTTTTATCTTTGAACGCAATGTATTTTTGGAGAAAAATTTGGGTGGTTCTTGTGGCCTGCGCGGCTTTTGCCGCGGCGGGAGAAAACGGCTCTGTAGAGGGAATTGCTCCTGAAGACGATTTTCAGCGTTATTCCGTAGTGCCTATCCTGGGTTATACCGAAGAGACCGAGTTCCAGATCGGCGTGATGGCCCTGCTGTTTCTGAAGTCGGACGAAGAGGCTGGCAAGGTTCCCGAAATCGGGCTTACGGCATACGGCTCGACGCGAGGCCAGTTGCAGTTGCAGCTGGAACCCTACTATTACATGTTCCATGACCAGGTCAGTATCTGGGGGCTGCTCAAGTACCAGGACTGGGTGGCCGGTTACTACGGTCGCGGCAATGATCCCGACATTGATGTGTTTACCAATTTCAACCGCAAAAAGTTCCAGTACGGCACCAAGGTTGAATCGCGGGTTGGGCTGCCGTCGACACTGAAGTACGGAATTGAGGTCCACGCCGAATACACTGAAATTGATTTTGAGAAGGGCGAGATAACGGATCTGCCCGACGAGCATTCCGGGTGGCGTAACGGTGTAGGCTACCTGTTCGGTTTCGATTCCCGAGATAACATCAACTGGACTCGTCATGGTTTTTTGGCGCAGTGGCAGCAGATGTTCTATAGCGACCTTCTAGGCGACTACACGTTCGACGTAGAGACTCTTGACTTGCGCGGCTATACAAGCCTTTCGAAAACGACCACGACGGCGGTGGGTTTCCTGTGGCAGCGTGCCGATGGCGATGTCCCGTTCGATATGCTGGCGGGGCCCGATGGAATATGCCGTTTCCGTGGGGTAGAGAGTCTGTACTTTGGCGACAATCAGGCTGTCATTATGCAGGCGGAGTTGCGTCAGTACATTTGGTGGCGTCTAGGCGCTCATGCCTTTTTCGAAGGAGGCAAGTCGGGACGGTACTTTAGTGAACTTGTTCGCAACGACTGGCACCGGTCGCTTGGTGCGGGAGCGCTTCTCGGATTGAATTTGAAACAGACGCTTTTTGCTCGCGCTGACTTTTCCTGGGTCGATTTTGACCATTTGGGATTGTCTTTCTACGTCCGTCAGGCATTCTAGTGCCATTTTATCCCTGAATTCCGTCAATATGTCGGTTTTGTAATCTTTTTGAAAGATGGTTTCTTATTTTTTTCTATCTTTCGGCGAAAATAAAAACAATGAGGTAAATTATGTCTTCTGAAGAAATGAAAAGCAAACTCAAGTCCTTCTTTATGTCCGATCTCGGTGTCGATGGCGACGTGCTCCAGTTCGATACTCCGCTTTTTGGTGAAGAAATCGGTCTTGATTCCGTGGATTCTCTCGAAATTATCTCCTTTGTCGACTCCAACTTCGGCGTGTCCATGACTGGTGTTGCCAAGGAAAACTTCCAGAGCATCGATACGATCGCCGCTTATATTGAAGCCCACAAGGCTTAATTTTGTTGTTTAGCCTCTGCGGAACAACTGAACTTGTCATCCCCGCGAAGGCGGGCGGACGGCACTTAGCAACTTGTTGCTTAGTGCGCGTGGCCACCAAGGTGGGGATTTCCTTGTAGATTTTTGGAGTAGTATGACCCCTGACGAACGCCGCTGTGTAGTTACTGGCTTGGGTGTTATTTGCGCCGTCGGTAACAATGTCGAAGAGACTTGGAAAAGTGCCCTGGAATCTGTTTCGGGCATCCATAAGACCACTTCGGTCGATACTGTAAATTGCTATGCGGACTTGGCTGCCGAAGTCAAGTGCGACACCCTCGACAATCTGGACGCTCCTGAAGAAAAGGACCGCGTCTCCAAGCTCTGCATCAAGGCCGCGAACGAGGCCTTGGCCGATGCGGGGCTTTCGAATTTTGGTGACGACCAGCGCGTGAGCGTGGTGATCGGTAGCTGCGTGGGCGGTGTCCTTTCGATTGAACAGTATCACCAGCATGGCCGCGACGCTTCTGAAATTGCAAAGATGCCTATTGCGGCGATTGCTTCGCAGGTTGCTGAATCCTGTGGTGCTGGCGGTATCGTGACGAACGTGGCGAACGCCTGTGCGGCAGGTACGATTTCGATTGCGGTTGCCTGCGACTTGATCCGTGCGGGTAAGGCCGACGTGGTGATTGCGGGCGGTGCCGACTCCTTTGCGGCTGTTCCGTATTCCGGCTTCCTTTCGCTCCATGCCCTCGACGAAAACGGATGCTCTCCGTTCAACCGTTGCAACGGCATTACGCTTGGCGAAGGTGCGGGTATCGTTATTGTTGAATCTTACGAACATGCCCAGAAGCGCTCCGCAAAACAATACTGCGAAGTGCTCGGTTCGGGCGTTACGAGCGACGCAAACCACATTACCGCTCCGCGTGAAGATGGCGTCTGCCTGATGGAAGCGATTAACCGCGCCGTCAAGAATTCCGGCATCGACAAGTCCGATATCGGCTACGTGAATGCTCACGGTACGGGTACGGGCAAGAATGACAATGCCGAGATTACGGCGTTCAAGAATTTCTTTGGCGAAGACAACGCAAGTGTCAGCGTGAGCTCCACCAAGGTGATGACCGGTCACTGCCTCGGTGCCGCCGGTGCTATCGAGGCCGTGTTCAGCATCAAGGCACTTACGACCGATACGGTGCTCCCGACATTCCCCTACAGCGAAGAACAGTCTGCCGCCCTCAAGGAGAAGGTGGGTAGTCTCGACTTCGTTCAGAACAAGGCGCGCCACAAGGAACTCAAGTGCGTGCTGAGCAACAACGTGGCGTTCGGCGGCACGAACGCGGCGATTGTTTTCTCGAAGGTCCCCGGCGAAGTTTCTGCCCAGTCCGCCAAGGCGAAGAAGATTGCCGTGACGGGTCTTGGAATCGTCTCTCCGCTTGGTAACAGCAAGGCTGCCTACCTCGAAGCGGTAAAGGCCGACAAGAAGCCTGAAACGGCCTCGGTGCATTCGACGATAGCGCTCGACGACTACAAGGAACTCGGCATCAAGATGGCTTTCTACCGCAAGCTCGACAACCTGGGACAGCTCCAGACGGTGTCGGGTATGCGCGCGTTGCAGGACGCAAACCTCCAGGTGACCGACGATAACGCGAAGGATATCGGCATTATCGTGGGTACCAGCGAAGGTGGCCTCGGTGCCACATATGATTTTGAAGAACTCATTGCTCGTGAAGGCAATTCCCAGGGTTCCGCGTTCAAGTTCCCGCATACGGTTTACAATGCGGCGGGCGGTTATCTTTCCATTTGCTCCGGCATCAAGGGTTACGGAGTCACGATTACGACGGGTCCGCTTTCCGGCCTCGACAGCATCGGGTACTCGATGAACGTGATTCACGACGGTCAGGAACAGGCTATGATGGCGACCGGTACCGACGAGAACCTGCCGATTATTACCGAATTTGCCCAGAAGCTGGGCGTGGCCGCCGCTGATGTGGTGGCGCCTTTCGCAGACAACGAAGGCTGTGTGGTGGGTGACGGCTCCGTGTCGATCATGCTCGAAGAAGAAGGTTACGCCAAGGCCCGCGGTGCGAAGGTCTACTGCTACGCGCTTGGTTTCGGTCACGGCCGCAAGAACGTGAAGTTTGGCAAGCTGGTCGGCTCTGACGAGGCTTTGGATAAGGCGATTGCCGATGCTCTCGCCGATGCCGGGATTTCCGCTGGCGAAATAGATGCGGTTTGCGGTTTTGCGAACGGCTGCAAGCGAATCGACGATATCGAGAAGGGCGCACTCAAGCGCGTGTTTGGTGAAAAGCTCGCCTCGATGCCGCTCTTTGAAGTCAAGGAACGCACCGGTGAAGGTCGTGCGGGGTCTGCGGCCCTGGCGGCAGCCGAAGCGGCCCTCCTGTTGAGCGGTGAACTTGCTGGCGACAATGCCTACTTTGTCGCTGCTGACGGTTCCGTGGCATCCAAGAAGGTCGATGCGGCTGGCCTCAAGAAAATTTTGGTGATTTCGTTTGCGGCGGGCGGCTCCTACAGCGCTGTCGTTTTCGGAAAATAGTTTAGAAGAAGGAGACTTGATGATGAAAGTTGCTTTGGTGACAGGTGCGTCTAAGGGAATCGGCAAGGCTTGCGCCCTGCGACTCGCCCGTGACGGTTACACGGTCGTGGTGAATTATTCCAGTTCCGATGAGGCGGCGAACGCGACGCTCGACCAGATCAAGGCTGAAGGTGGCGACGGCATGATTTACAAGGCCGATGTTTCCAAGCTTGACGAAGTCAAGGTGATGGTGCGCGAAGTGTTCAAGGCTTACGGCCGCATCGACGTGCTCGTGAACAACGCGGGCATTGTCCGCGACGAATACCTGATGATGATGAATCCGGCAACTCTCGACAAGTGCTTCGACCTGAACGTGAAGGGTTACTTCTACTGTGCCCAGCAGGTGGCCGTCAAGATGTACAAGCAGAAGTCCGGCGTGATCATCAACATGAGCTCCGTGTCTTCGAAGTTCGCTCTCGCGGGCCAGGCCGTTTACAGCGCCACGAAGGGTGCCGTGAATTCTTTGACCCAGACCCTCGCGAAGGAACTGGGCGGTTTCGGCATCCGCGTGAATGCCGTGGCTCCGGGCTTTATCGCGACCGAGATGATCGAGGCTATTCCCGAAGAGACTCGCAAGGGCTATCTCGAAAAGATTCCTCTCAAGCGTTTCGGCTCTGCCGACGAAGTCGCAAACATTGTGTCTGCACTTGCTTCCGACCAGTTCGCTTATGTGACCGGTCAGGTGTTCGTGCTCGACGGAGGACTTTCTCTATGATGAATATTTATGAAATCAGCGAAAAGATTGCGCAGCGTCCGCCGTTCCAGATGATCGAGAAAGTGACGGAACTGGTGCCGAACGAATCGGCCGTGGGCCTCAAGAACGTGAGCGTGAACGAACCGTACTTTACCGGTCACTTCCCGGGAACCCCGATTATGCCGGGCGTACTCATTGTGGAAAGCTGCGCTCAGCTCTGCTCGCTCGTCATCGAAAAGCCTGCCGAAGATTTGGAAAAAAATCTCTATGTGCTTTTGAAGATTGACGGATTCAAGTTCGTGAAGCCGGTGATTCCGGGTGACCAGCTTGAAATCTCTGTCAAGAAGACGAAGGAGGGTGGCGTGCTGGTCGGCTTTGACTGCATCGTGAAAGTGAACGGCAACGTTCACGCGAAGGGTGCGCTCACCTTTACGAGCATCCCGAAGGAAAGTCTCGGAAAGTAATCGCTTTTTGATTGCGCTCGGTTATTTGACCGGGCGTTTTTCGTCGCTCAGGTCAAGTCCTGGAATTTCTGATTCCAGTTGAGCTGCCTGGGCGTTTATCTTTTTAAGGAAATCCTGCGTGGCGGGGGAGGACTCGTCCTGAATCCGGTGCCTCGCTCCCTTGAGGAACTTTTCGACCTTGGCGATGTGGCCGCGTGTTATTTCACTGCAGTAAGTATCTGCCATACGTTCGAAAATGTATTCTTCGGCGGTTCTTGAAAGGTGGACCATGTCGCTTTCGTAGAAGCGATAGTCGCGCAGCTCGTCCATCACGATTTCGTAGCTCGGGAAGTGTTCTATGAAATCTCCCGCGCTTACTCGACTTACATTGTCATTGCGAGGGAGCGTAGTGACCGTGGCAATCTCTAGGAGAACGTTGTTGATGGCTAGTTGCAGTGTTGCCTTTGAGAGGGTGTTGTTGTGTGTGCCGTCGCTCATGTGCCGCAGAGGCGATACGGTAAGGACGATGCTAGTGTTTGGATTTAGCTGGCGAATGCTTGTGACGGTTTCTCGGATGGAGTCTGTCGCTTCTTCTACCGAAATCATTCTGCGCGTAAACAGGTTCGGATCTTGTCGGTGACAATTCGAAACGGGTTCGCCGTTGCCTTTTAAAAAGTAGACGAATGAAGTGCCGAGCGTGACGAAAACGATGTCGGCCTTCTGCAAAAAATCCCGTGTCTGCATTGTCGCTGCGTTCAGCTTGTTGATGCATTCTTCGCGGGTGTGCGCCGATAGGGAGCTGTGTGCGCTCCAGCAATGCCAAAGTCCGTCGCAGCGTTCATCTTTAAAGACGTCGTTTTCTCCGAAAACTTTCCCGTCGGCGATTGCCTTAACTTGGCTGGCCAAAGAAATCGGATTGTAAACGGTGCCGAACGGGTTTGCAAGAACAATGAATTTCCGTTCCGCGAACAGCGACGATATGTTGTCTGCAAAACAGGAACCGATGAATACCAGGTTCGACTTGTAGTCGATGCGCAAATCGCTGGCGGGAATGTCTACTTTCGAGAAAAAGTTCATACAGCAAATTTAAATAGAATTTGAATGGCAAGAGATGGGGCTCATTTTCCATACGCATTTTTTTACCTAGTTCTAAATAGATTTATTGTGAGAAATGCTTAATTTTTATATTAATTTTAAAGAAACGTTGAAATTTCTTTAAAATAATTAAAAATTTATTGTAAAAACTATTGACTTTTAAAAATTTATTGTTTATATTTAGAATGTGCTTAACCGGGGGGTTAAGAGGAGGACAAATGAAAGATATACTTGAATATACGAGCTACCGTCAGTATATCGCGGATTATTACGCCGACAGAAAGGCGAAATCTGCGTTTACCTGGCCGGAGTTCGCTTCTGCGGCGGGGTTTTCTTCGCCGGTCTACCTTAAATACGTGAGCGAGGGGCGCTTCAACTTGAGTGAAACGGCTGTCGAGCGCGTTGGTGCTGCGATGCACTTGTCCGGTGGTGACTTGGACTTTTTCCGCGAGATGGTTCGCTTTGACCACGCCAAGACGGACAAGGCTAAAAAGGAATCGTTCCAGAAGTTGGTGGCGATGGCGGAAAGTCGCAAGGCGAAGGTCGTCGAGGCCGATGCGTACCGCTACTTTGACAGCTGGAAAAATCCGGTGCTTCGCGAACTTGCGCCGGCCATGCCGGGTGCAAAACCGTTGGCTCTTGCAAAGGCGTGTCGCCCTAAAATTACCGCTGCCGAGGTAAGTGATTCGCTGAACTTTCTGGTGAAGGCGAACATGCTTCAGAAAGACGAGAACGGCAATTACGTTCAGACGGACAGGTCGATTACGGCCGGGCCTATGGAAGTGACTCCCGCTGTGATTCGCGGCCTGCACCGCCAAATGGGCGAACTCGCGCTCGACACAATCGAGGGCGTGCCACAAAACGAAAGGCATTTTTCGGGTGTGACGCTTGGCATTACGCAAGGCGCCTACGACGAAATCGTTGCTGAAATCGATGCGTTCCGCAAGCGCATTATTGAAATTGCCACGAGGGAAACCGAAACGGATGAGGTGTACCGCCTGAACATCCAGTTTTTCCCGATGACAAACAAGAGTGTTCATAAAAAGGGTTAGGAGGATATCATGAACTACAAAACAATGAGCAGAAACTTTATCTGCAAAATGGCGATGCCGCTCGCCTTGATGTTCGCGGCTTGCTCCACTGACGAAGGAAATACCATTTCAAAAGTGGAAACGACTCCGGGGACGCAGATGGGAGGCTCTTCAGAAGAGCCGGGAGTCATTGCGTATGAAAATATCTCGTTGATGGCTAGGGCTTATTATGCGCCGGCAGGTAATGAGGCCGGTTCGTCAGAAGATGTTTCTGTTTCTGTTCCGACGAATGTTTTTTATGATGGCGGACAGATCGTTCTGACGGAACTGGATACGGTGACGCTTGTGCCGCTGGATGATTCCACGATTACGGAGTCCTTTAAGGGCGACGTCATAGATCCGCTAACAGGAGAAAGGGTTCCTGGTGACGACGGAATGGCCAGTTTTGATAGTGTTTCGCTGAGAAGCCCGATCGTCTTGTTGGAAGCCGTGTCGGGTGCTGTATCGCTGAGTGCGATTGTGGATATCCGGGATGCAAATACCTTTGCAATCGATGGCTTGAGTCATTTGGCGACCTATCGCATACGGAAGCTGGCTGAATCTGGAATGTCGTTTGTGGCGGCGAAGGCCCAGGCTGAAACCGAAATTGCAAATGCGCTAGGTTTTGGCTCGCAAAATCCGTTCGTGGAGGAAAGCTTGATGAATTCCTCGAATGTAGCTGTGTGGCGCAAGGCGTTTAATGAATTGGTCCCGTTTAATTTGCTACAGCATTTGAAAGAGGAACTTGGCGAGTCTGGATTGTTGGCTGATTTGTCGGAAGATACAAAAAAATCTCTGACGGAAGCTGTTGAGAAGTCGCATTATTGGAGATTGTTGAGCTCTTCGCGAAAGGCCTTTGAAATGTGGGATGAGGATTTTTATCAGGAGTGCATGCAATTTAAGGCTTATTATGTGAACCTGTTGGCAAGTGTTTTCGGTGTGGGACAATGCTCTTCTGAAAACGAGGGGACGTTTGCCGATGTTCAGGGAGATCTCTTTGAACTGAAGTGCGTATCCGGTTTTTGGGAATTTGCATATCGCAAAACGAGCCGTTTGAATATTGCACATACGTTTGGGGCGATGGTTGATTCTCGTGATGGCGAGGAATATAAAACGGTGACTATTGATTTGGGTGGAACTTCGCAGACCTGGATGGCGGAAAACTTAAGGTATGCTGCGGAATATTCCAACTGCTTTATGGACAATTCGTCGTACTGCTCTGTATACGGTCGGTTGTATTCTCCGTTGTATGGCTTGGATTCGTCTTACCGAAAGTACACGACTAAAGAAGCGTGTGTTGACGTTAAAGCTCTCGAGTACTTGAGCGAGAATATGTCAGATGATACGTTGTATTGGCGGGGTAGGGCCGAAGAAGATTGTGATGAACTATATGAATATGGCGATTATCGTGACGATGGTGATAATATGCTTTGGGACAAGGTGATCGATTCGCTCGAGACGATAAATTTTGAAGTGTGTCCAGAAGGTTGGCGCATGCCGAAGTATGAAGACTGGAATGCTTTGCTCAGTTATCTCGATGGCCTTGGACAGGGTCCTGCATTGACCTTGCTGTTGGCGAATTATGGAGATCCTACGGGATTTGGCTTGGATCTTCTGGCTGACATTCGTGGTGAAAAAGGCAACTATAGGGCTATAGTTAGAGGAGTGGGAATGTATCAGTTTGAGCCTGTGGTGACGCCTGAGGAAATCCGTGAAAATGCAGCGGGTGATGTC